>Ga0256843_1001142_pt1 | contig 21432 bp, 19 predicted proteins | sample AlvinellametaG_FD_191572 | JGI IMG/M metagenome (GOLD analysis project Ga0256843, IMG submission 191572) | Pompeii worm associated microbial communities from hydrothermal vent at the East Pacific Rise, Pacific Ocean - Alvinella | ecosystem: Host-associated > Annelida > Integument > Unclassified ... | reverse complement strand
CCTTTAATTTTTTGGCATATTCCTCATCATAAATTTCAAAAAACTCCACGGCTTTTTTAATAACCTCCTCATCCTGTTCACCGCTTAATTTTTCTTTTAAATATTTTACACAGCTGGGAAATTTCTTAAGAATTTCTACCGCTTCGGTTTTCAATCCCCTTTCATACATTTTTTTTGCGAATTCTTCATTGTTACAGCTTTTTATATAGTCTATAACTATTTTTTTTAAGATCCTGTCAGATCTTTTTACTATTTTTATCAATAAATCCAAATCCTCTTCTCTTTTAAGACAGGGAAGATTAAAAAAAAGATATGCCAAAATATTCTTTTTGGTATCTATCTGTTTTAACACGTTTTTAAGCAGAAAATAATACTCTTTATGGTTTATCATATAATCGACAGCTTCAAAAGTGTCTTTGTCGTCTTTAAAGTTTTCTATATAAATTCTTGCTTCGTCAAATTCTTTGAATCTGAATATTTTATCTTCTTCAAAACCCTTAAACATTAGAGATCCTTAGGCCAGCTTATATTAATAATAGGGATCATTTCTTTATCTTTAAGCACCATTCCTCCGATAATACCGTCGTTGTCATTGCTTAAAAGAATGTTTTCTTTTTTTACGTAAATGATATCATCGATACCGTCTACTAAAATGGCTTTTAAATGCTTTTCGTCTTTTATAACTATAATTTTGGAATCGTCCGTTATTTCAGGTTTTTTATTTAAAACTTTTTCAAAACTTAATATAAAAGTTGCACCATCTTTTGTGGTAATTATACCTTTAACGTGAGGATTGTCATTTGCGAAATTAAGACTTGCCTCGTTATATTCGCTGATATCGGCAACACTGCTCATTCTTATTGCAAATCTTTCTCCACAGATATTAAGCAGTAAAACTTCAATTTTTTCATCAAATTTTTTGACTTTGTCTTTTTTAACAACCGCTCCGAATCTGTCAATCAGCTTTTTTAAATAATTTTTTGAAAAAATTTTAACTTCCTGAGATTTAAAAAGAAAATAGTTTTCAAAAACATCATCACGGACCAGCGTGATTTCATCTTTATCTATCAAATGCACATCTATTATATTTCCAATGGGAAATGCAAGCACTTTTTCATCTTCAAGAATTAGAATGTTTCTTTTTTCACACTCTTTGTATATTTTTTCCCCTGAAACCAGTTTTACAAGCATACCGTTTACAACTACGCTATCGTTTTCATAGTCTTCGATTTTTTTAACTACCGAAGTATCAATCCCCAGTATTTCCCCGCCGCATTCATAAAGCAGAAAACTCTCTTTGTTGACATCTTTTTTTCGTTCTTTGTTTTCGGTTCTGTTTTTAAAAGTGGGAATATTATAATCGTCTAAAAATTCGAGATTTAAATTGCCTATAAGTTTTCCGTTTTCTTCAAACACTTCAACCAGAAAATTCTCTTTTTTATCCAATTCGTCTATTTTAATTATTTCATCAATCAATACTGCATATTCCCTATTGTTAAAAACAATAGCTACAGCCGTATCTTCTTTTTTTCCGTCGTCTATATGCCACGCTTTTTTCAGTGAAATCAATGGATATACATAATTATTGTAATTTACAATACCCTCCACAAAAGAAGGAAGAAAATCAAGCCGTATTATATTCTCAACTTCAAAAAAATGCTTAACCCTGTTCATTTCAATGGCAAAAAACTTATCGGCAACCCTAAACTCAAGTGCCGCTACTTTCATAACTCACTCTTTACCATATTTAATGAAATTTCTTTTAGTTTATTTATAATCGCGTTCATTTCTTTTGAAATATTTAAAATAATATTCGCTGCCTCTTTGGATTCGCTTGCGTTGTTTTTCGATATTTCCGCAGCTTCCACCGTCTGTTTGGCCGCAAGCTGAATCTGTTCGAGCGCAATGTTCATTTCATCTATCGAGGTTTTTAATTTTTCCGTTTTATGCATAACACCTTCTAGCATATTAAGACTGTTGTCGAATTCGTTTGTAGTTTCTTTAAGCTTATTGCTTTCATTTTCAAGAATTAAAAATATATTGTTAATTTCAACAAGTATTTTGTCGTTCTCCTCATTTACTTCATCAATAATATCTATTACTTTATCCAGATTTTCTTCCGAAGTATCGGCAAGATTTCTGATATCGTGGCTGACTTCGCTGAATCCTTCCCCGCCTTCGCCTATTCTTACAGCTTCCACGGCTCCGTTGATGGAAAGGGCACCTATCTGTACAATTGAAAGTTCTATCTTTCTTATCGCATTATTAAGTTTTCTGATTTTGGATTTGATTTCGTTAATTTTGGCTTTTTGCTCGTTTGACGATAATATGTTCTCGGCCGATTCATCCTTCATTCTGATCAAAGTTTTGGATATATCGTTAAATTTTTCTTTAATGCTCAAAAAGCCATTATAAATTTCTTCCATAAAGTCTTTGGCTTTAGCTATATAATTTACGCAGTTACCTGCAATATCCTGTGCTTTATTGGCATCGTTTTTTGAAATTTCGGCGGCTTCCTCTATCTGGGAAAGAGCCTCGACTATCTCTCTCATTGAATCTTCAAGCTGTGCCACACTGTAGCTGAGTTCTTCGCTTGCAGTCGCCAGTTCGTTTTGAAAATTGTCTTTTTTTAAAATTTCCTTTAAGATTTCAGCTGCTTTTTGAGACTCGTTAAAAGCATTTACCTGAGAAGCAATAGTGTTTGTAACTTCACTGACGGCGCTTGCGCTCTCTTCAGCCGCAGCGGCTATTGTTTCGCTTGCCTGATGAAGATCTTCTATTTCGTCGACGGTTAATTTAATATTTTCAATAAGTTTCTCGGCATCCACCACTATTTTTTCAATAATATTTCCGATTTCCCTCATTTCCGCGGCAAGTTTTAAAGATTCTTGTGAAAATTTTTCTATATCTTCTTTAATCTTTCCCATATCGTTATTTGCATTATGTATTTTTTCCTGAATGTCGTTAACAAGAATACTGATTTTTTCGGCATATACATTTGATTTTTTTGCCATTGCCCTGATTTCGCTCGCCATTACGGTAAAACTTCTTCCGCTCTGCCCCGCGCGTGCAGCTTCAATCGCCGCATTTAATGCCAGAAGACCCGTTTTTTTGGATAATTTAGTTATAAGTTCTACTGCATCGTTTATCTGTTTACTGGCATCTAAAAGTTTTTTGGCTTTTAACGAAATTTCTTCAGCTTTTTGAGAAGTGTTTTTTAAGCTTTCGCTGGCTTCTTCAAAAGAATCTATCGAACTGTTAAGCAAATCTTTAAAATCCAGTATCGTTTCAACCGTATTTTGAACTTCGACCTCTAAATATTTGGAATTTTGCTTAATCTCCGTAATAGCACTTAACGTCTCCTCTGCGGCTCCGGCACTTTCCTCGGCAGCCGCCGCTATCTGTTCCATAGTGCCTTTCAGTTCTTCAATGGCAGCCAGACCTTCAGCGGTTTTTGTATGTAATTTTTCAGACAAATTTTCCAAATCACTTTCCATGATTTCAAACTCTTGATGAAAATTTTCATTGTTGGATACTTCTTGCGGCAGTGTTTCGTTATTTATTTCTTTTTCCTCTAAAGAAACAAATCCCATTTACAGCTCCTTTGAGTAATTTAAGAAGCTGAATTTGTAATTTTGATTAAAAAATTCACAAATACCTTAATAAAAACTACTTACAAAAACAACTTCTTATAATAATCTTATCAAAAAAAATATAAAAAAAAGTGAAGGAAACGTTAGTTTAATTTGAAGATATTTCAAAAATAAACACCTCTTATTGAATACTCTCTTCCTGTATTCTGAGTTTGGCAAAAGTCTGTGAAAGAGGAATAAATTCGTTTTTAATTACGTCTATAGTTTCTTTTTTACCTATCAAAAGAACTTCATCGCCTTCTTTAATGGAGGTAATTACGGAGTTATGAAGCCATCTTCCGTTTCTGAACACATACAGAATTTCCGCACCTCTGTATTTTTTGAAAAGATCCCCTTCGTTTAATTTAACTTCTTTTGTAAATGTTCCGAAAAACACATATTTATTGTCGCCTACTTCAACCGCTTCGCCTTTTTCCAAAAGACTTATGATATCTTCCCTTTGAACGACGGCTTTTTTCAGATTTAATATTTTAGAATGGCAGATTAAAATATCTCTTATTTTGTCCATCTGATATGAAATCGAATACTCTTTATTTAACAGCTGAGCTTCATACAGTGAAATATATTTCGGCTGTATAACTCTTGCAAGCATATTATGCACAATATACGCACTCAAAACACCAAGAGTCGTCGGAGCTAAAAGACTGTAACCTCCGGTCATTTCCACAACCATAATAATAGTCGCAAGAGGCGTTCTGGCTGCTGCTCCAAATACGCTTGCCATTGCGATTATTACAAAAGCGGAAATAGGAGCATGCAGGAGATATCCAACAAACGCCCCGAGCATTGCGCCTATAAACAGAGACGGAGCAAACACACCTCCGCTGCCCCCGCTTCCGACTGTAAACGAAAAAGCAAGAATTTTGGCGATTAGCAAAAACAGAACAAAATATCCAAGCATATTGCCGTTTATGCTTTCTTGTATAAACCCGTAACCGCCGCCTAAAACTTCAGGAAAATACAATGCGATTATTCCTACAATCAATGCACCTATTGCCGGTTTTACATGAGGCTTTATAGGTAATGATCTGAAAAAATCCCTCACACCGTAAAATACATTAGGAAGTATAAGGCCGATAGCACCGCTGACTATTCCCAATATTACTATTTCCAGATATGTTTTTACTTCCGTAATCTGCACGTTCGGAACGTGAAAAATAGGTTCCCATCCGAATAAAAATCCGGTAATCGTATATGCTATCAACGGACCGAAAAGAAGATATATAAGCTCTCTGGTCTCGAATTCGTTATCCGCATACAAAACTTCAATCGCAAAAATAGACGTGCCTAAAGGAGCTTTAAATACGGCGCTAAGACCGCTCGCCATACCGATAAGCACATATATCTGTCTTCTTTTCCAGCCTACTTTTCTAAAATCTGAATACCAAGACCCGACCCCTGCGCTAAAAAGCGCTGTCGGCCCTTCTCTACCGGCGCTTCCACCGGTACCGATTGTAATAGCCGATGCAATAATTTTCACCGGTACAACAATAGGCCTTATATACCCCCCCTGTCTGTGAAAAGCTCTAATTACGGTATCTGTCCCGTGTCCTTCTGCTTCTGGCGCAAACGTATAAACCAAAAATCCGCTTATAAGCCCTCCTGTCACTATTACGATTAAGAGCATAACCGCATTATATTCACCGTAATTTGTATAATTTGATAGTAACTTAATTGTATCCTGAGGAATATAACCGACTAAATATTCAAGAGAAAATTTACTGATAAAATGAAGAAGCACAATAAAAATCTGAGCACACACCGAACCGATAATACCTATAATAAACGTATCTATGATTAAGGAATAATCTTTTTTAATTTTTTTTCCTTTAAATGAATTTTATGTTTTACAGTAGTTTTGACGAGCTGACAACTTATTTTTTATTATAAATCGAAAATTTTGAAAAGTAAACCGATATAAGTTATTTTAATACAAATTTTAAAAAATTCAATATTTTTTAAGTAAAAACGCTTAAAATATATTATATTTAAATCAAACTCTGACAAAATATTAATATGCATATTATTTAACTTCTTATTTAATTTTATTACAAAATCAATCTCCAATATTATCAATTTTCATAGCTGCGGAAAAAACTGATAATAATTTACTAGTGCCTGACACTTATATTTATAACAACAAAAAAAGAGAAGATTAAACTCCGGCTTCTTCTCTTCTTTGTAAATATTCCCAATATGCATCAACATTTTTTTGCCATTCTTCAATAATCCATTTGTTTTCCGGTTTAAACAGATGGCTAAATCTTCCCTGTCTGCTTAAATATTCTTCAATAGGAAGTTTGTTTTTAGGTCTGTATGTAATTGTTAATTTGTGACCGTCTTCAATTTCATATAGAGGGAATGCACAAGTTTCAACCGCAAGGTCCGCGATTTCAACAGTTTCTTCAGGTTTAAATTTCCACTCAGTTGTACAAGGGCTTAATGCATTAATAAATGTCGGCCCTACTGTACTAATTGCTTTTGCTGCTTTAGTTGCAAGGTCTTTCCAGTGTTTAGTACCAGGAATAGCAGTTGCAACATAAGGACATCCATGTGCGGCCATAATCATAGTTAAATCTTTTTTTCTCTGTTTTTCACCATAGCTTACTCTACCTCTAGGTGTCGTTGAGGTGTGTGCTCCTATTGGGGTAGAGCTACTTCTTTGACCACCAGTATTTGCATAGTTTTCATTATCCAAACACACATAAAGAAAATCGTGACCTCTTTCAGCTGCACCTGAAAGTGACTGGAATCCGATATCATAAGTACCGCCGTCACCACCGAATGCAACGAATTTTACTTTTCTGTCTTCGTTATAAAGTCTGTTTTTTCTGCTTAATGCACTGTACATAGCTTCAGCTCCGGAAATTGCAGCCGCAGCATTTTCAAATCCGATATGAAGCCAAGACACATCCCATGAAGTATAAGGATATATAGCCGTACAAACTTCAAGACATCCTGTCGCAGTAGAAACGACCAAATCATCATCAGTTGCATTTACAACTTCTCTTACAATCATACTATGCGCACATCCGGGACACAGTCTGTGTCCACCTTGAAATCTATCAGGAGTACATGCGAATTCTTTTAAAGTACCTATATTTTTCATAAAAACTCCTTAATTAAATGATAACTTAGGACCTCTAAGGTTTATGAAACCTTGTAAGTCAGTTACTCTTTTTCCAGCTTTTGCGTTTTCGTTTGTTTCGTTAATTACCTCTAAAATATGTTCAACTGTTGTATCTCTTCCGCCAAGACCGTAAATATAGTTAGTCATAATTGCATTTTGTCCGTTTGCAGCAAGCGCACCGGCAACTTCGTTGTAAAGAGCGCCTGTAGTACCCATAGGCATACTTCTGTCTAAAGCAGCAACTGCTTTTACATTTTTAAGTTTTTTAGCTACTTCGTTATAAGGGAAAGGTCTGAATACTCTCGGCATCACAAGACCGACTTTAATACCGTTTTCTCTTGCCCTGTCAACAGCAAGCATTGCAGTTTCATAAGCACTACCCATAACAACAAGGGCAATATCTGCATCTTCGATTTTATAACTTTCTACAAGATTGTGTTTTCTTCCTGTGAGTTCAGCAAATTCATTAAATACTTCCTCAATTACAGAAAAACTGTCCATTAAAGCTTTGTGCTGAGCAGCTTTATGTTCAAAATGCCACTCTTCCTCTGTCTGTGCACCGTAAGTTACAGGATTTGAAGTATCAAGCATAGGATTAAGAGCTTTATAATTTCCTACAAATTTTTGAGCTTCTTCATCCTGAAGTGGTTGAACCACCTGAGCCGTATGAGACACTAAAAACCCGTCCTGGTTAGTTGTAACAGGAAGTCTAACTCTACTGTCTTCAGCAATTTTAAATGCACATAAAGTCATATCATATGCTTCTTGAGGATTGTTAGCAATTAAATGAATCCATCCAGCATCTCTTCCAAGATATAAATCAGCATGGTCACCATGAATATTTAAAGGAGATGCTAATGCTCTATTAACCACTGTCATAACTATAGGGAGCCTCATACCGCTTGCCTGATATAAAACTTCTACCATTAAAGCATAACCCTGAGAAGACGTAGCAGTTGCAACTCTTCCACCGGCCGCTGCAGCACCGACACACGCACTCATAGCTGAATGTTCACTTTCAACCATTACGAATTCACCGTCTACATATCCGTCAGCTAAAAACTGAGCGTAATTTTGAACAATTGGTGTTGAAGGAGTAATCGGATAAGCAGCAACTACATCAACCTGAGCCTGGCGCAGGGCATGAGCAGCCGCCATATTACCGTCCCAAACTTCCTTTGCTTTTAATTCATATCTTTCAGCCATTATCTATCCTTTATTTATCTTTTTTAGGCCACTGTTTTAGAGCCTCTTCATTTTCAACATGTTCAGGGAACATTAAAAGCGATTTAATCGGTGTCGGGCAAACATCAACGCAAACACCGCATCCTTTACATAAATTATAATTAATACCTTTGATTTTAGCCTGTTTTTTACCTCTTTTATTTACAACTTCCTCTACTTCAAAGCAGCTGTCCGGACAAAATACCCAGCAAAAATCACAGTCTATACACAAATCTCTGTTAAATACAGGTTTTTCAACTCTCCAGTCAGCAACTTTATAGTTATATGAATGGAATTTACTTCTTTTTTTTGCTTCCGGATCTTCAAATGATGGTAATACCGCACCAAACTGAATTTGATCCCAAGTCGTTAACATTTCTTTAGGTGTTGCCATAATATCTCCTTAATTTACTTCTTCGTAAGCTCTTTTAATAGCTCTTATATTACCGTCAATAATTTTTTGAGGGAATTTTGAAAGAATATCTTCGATTGATACTAAAAAGTCCTCAAAAGGTAAAATTTGCGAAATTTTAATAAATGCCCCAAGCATAGGAGTGTTTGGAATCGCTCTTCCGATTTCTTCCTGAGAAATTTTAATTGCATCAATAGTATAAAGTTTTTTACCTTCAAGATGTTTTGCAATCTTTAAAAGCTCGTCTTTGCTTAAATGTGTTGTAACAATAAATACCGTATCGTCAGTTGTATTGTCCACGATTTCTTCCTGGAATACCAAAGAAGGGTCGATAACCAATACATAATCCGGAATCATCCATTTTGAATGGTCTAAAATAGGCTCATCTGCAATTTTATCATATGCCGTCATAGGTGCCCCTCTTTTTTCTGCACCGTAAACTGAATATGCTTGTACATATTTTCCTGTTCTAGACATAACATCAGCAAGAGCCTTTGCACCTGTTACTGCCCCTTGTCCTGCGCGAGAGTGCCATCTGATTTGTAACATATTTATCCTTTTTTTGTCATATTTTAGCGAATTTTTACTTAAAGTAGTATTAATATAGCATAAATTTCATCCGAAATTATTTCATTTTATTTTATTTGCGCATTTTTATATAAAATGTTACTTTTTGAAATATATTTTTCCGTATACACAGCTCTTTTATGTATAAGTTTTAATTAAATCACATGCATTTTTTTACATGTTTACAGTTTTAGTGCTATAATAATCAGTTGTAATTTTAGAAAAAGGCTATATATGAACATATTAATAGCAGGTGCCGGAAAAGTCGGATATAACGTCGCAAAAGCCCTGTCACACAAACATAACGTGGTAATTATAGACAAAAACGAAAAAGCGCTTGAAATACTTAAAGAAACACTTGATGTTATGACCATATGTGCGGATTTGAGAGATTCAAGGGCATATATGGGGCTTGAAGAAAAATTCGACTTTTTTATTGCGGTAACAAACAATGACGAAATCAATCTTATCTCAACGATAGTCACAGAAAACCTTATAGATATAGAAAACACCATAGTCAGACTTACAAATACATCATACATATCTACAAACTTCCAAAAACTGAATATTAACAGACTTATTTTCCCATATAAATTATCGGCTACGGCAGTGGCAAAGCTAATTGAATTTCCTAAAGCCAACAATATAAAAGAATTTCCTTTTAACGATTTTATACTTCTGTCATTAACGGTTCAAAAACCGGAAATAGACAAAGTTTCCGCTATTAACGATGAAGACGTAATAGTAATAGGCGTACAAAGAGGAGAAGAGTTTCTATTTTTAAACGAAGAAGACTACATTGAAGAAGAAGATCTTCTTTATATTTTAGGTGAAAAAGAAAAACTAAAAAATATAATAAACAAACTTGACACCGTTTCACCAGAGGTTATACAAAATGTACTTATATACGGTGCAAATCCTCTGGGTATAGAAATAGCCAAAATACTGATATCTTTCAATTTAAACGTAAAAATACTAGAAAAAGACGAAGCGCAGGCTACAATAGCAGCGGAACTGCTCGGAGAAGAGGCAATGGTAATCAACTCATCTTATGAAGACGAGGAGATGATTATTAACGAAGGCCTTCACTATTCAGACATAGCCATAGCCGCTTCGCTTAAAGACGAAAGCAACATTATCAAGTCCCTTCAGGCAAAAAAACTCGGAATCAAAAAAATAATAACTATCAATAATAACTTAAATTACTATTCTCTTATGCACTCATTAAAACTCTCAACTATAAGAGGGCCTAAAATCGCTGCTTATTACGAAATACTGGAAGAAATAGATTCCAGACTTTTAATATATGAAAGATTTTTCTTAGGAGCCAAAGGCAAAATATTCATTAAACAGATATTTCAGCCTAAAAAAGTAACTCCTCCTAAGGAAAACAATAAAACTCTTATCATTAGAAACGACAGAATCATCGAATTAAAAGACAAAATGGAACTCGAACCAAACGATATAGTTATGGAGTTCAATTTTTCAGGAAACAGGAAGTGGATAGAAGCTCTGTAAAAAACATACTAAAATTTTTAGCGCTTGTAGGTTTGTTAAACAACCTATTTTTCCTTATTCCCGTAACGACGGGAGTAATATATCATGAAAACATAGATAGTTTTATTTTTTTCACCATTGTGACAACCCTGCTTTTCGGACTTATTTTATACTGGCTAAAAAACCACAAAATCGAAATGAAAATAAAAGAGGCCATTCTCAGCGTGAACCTGGTTTGGCTGATGGTTTCTGTTCTTGCTGCGATTCCTATGATAATGATGACGCATGTTTCATTTATAGACGCTTTTTTTGAATCGGTAAGCGGCTTTACTACAACCGGAGCCACTATATATCCAGAGGTAAGCAACCTTCCTAAAACGGTTCTGATGTTAAGAAGCACCACCAATTTTTTCGGAGGTATGGGTATTATCGTTTTAGGAATAGGACTTTTATCCATTATCAACCCGACAGGGACACTCGCACTTTTCAAATCCGAATCCACCGGTATAACCCCCGATAAAATCACTCCGAAGATAAAACACACCGCTCTAATATTATGGATTGTGTATTTTTGTATGATAGTGGCCAACATCGTTCTTTTCAAACTAGAAGGAATGAACTGGTTTGACGCGATCAACCAGGCGTTTGCCTGTGTCGCCACGGGAGGTTTTTCGACAAAAGACAACTCTTTCGGATATTGGATTAACAACCCCTGGATACTGTGGACTGCTATATTTTTTATGTTTATTTCAGGTATGAACTTTATAGCCCATATAAAACTTATAAAAGGCGATTTTTCTGGATATAAAAGCGAAGAGGTTAAATGGTACGTTATAATCTTTTTGGTGTTTTCACTCGCTTTAAGCCTTGTTCATTATTTTCATTCAAACAACACTTTCTTTTTTTCACTTACCAACGGATTTTTTACCATTACCTCAATACTTACCTGTACGGGATTTGCCACAGTCAACTACGATACATGGACGCATCTAGCACAGGCGCTTATTCTTGTAACTATGATTTTTGGAGGTAATGCCGGAAGCACTGCGGGAGGTATAAAAACCATCCGTTTTGTTGTAATGTTTAAAAACCTTAAATACCAAATCCAGAAAATTCTTTATCCAAATGCAATACTCTCTATAAAAATAGATAAAAAAACGGTCTCAAGATATGTGGTAAACAATGTAAGCGCATTTATATTTTTATATATTTTAACCGTAACCGTAATATCTCTTATTCTGTTTGCGGGAGGGCATGACGCATTAACTTCTCTTTCCGCCACACTTGAATGTGTAGGCAATATAGGTGTAGGCCTTCAGCATGTCGGTCCCGTATACAATTTTTCCGGATTTAGCGGATTTGACAAAGTAGTGCTTGCCATAGGAATGATAATCGGAAGACTGGAATGTTATACTGTTTTGATACTTCTGACCAGACAGTTCTGGAAAAAATTTTAATCCCTTTTTTAACACTCTTTTATATCTGATAATGCTATAATTATACTTTTAAAAATTCCAACACAGGATAAAAAATGGATAAAAACACAATAAAAAATATTCTAAAATTTTTAGCGCTTGTCGGCCTGATGACGGAATTTTTCTTTTTAATACCTATGATTACGGGAATAATATATCATGAAAACATTAAATCTTTCGTGTTCTATTCCGCAGTAAGCACCTTTATATTCATACTTATACTTCTGTGGCTGAGAAACCACGAAATGAAAATGAAAATCAAAGATGCCATTTTAAGCGTTAATCTCGTATGGATAATGCTTTCCACCTTAGGTGCAATACCTCTTATGCTTGAAACACATGTTACTTTCATAGACGGATTTTTTGAAGCCGCCAGCGGATTTACTACAACGGGTGCGACTATATATTCAGATATAGCCGACCTTCCTAAAAACATTTTGATGCTCAGAAGCACCATGCACTGGATCGGCGGTATGGGTATTATCGTGCTCGGAGTCGGTCTTTTATCTTTAATCAACCCTACCGGATCACTAGCCCTGTTTAAAGGTGAATCTACCGGAATCACACCCGATAAAGTAACTCCTAAAATAAAACATACCGCCCTTAAACTATGGGGAGTGTATTTTACTATTACGTTTATAGACGCATTGTTGCTTAAATTTGAGGGAATGAGTCTTTTTGACGCCATCAACCATGCGTTTGCAACCATATCGACGGGCGGTTTTTCAACCAAAAACGAATCAATGGGCTACTGGCTTCACAACCCTTGGATACTCTGGACAACAACGTTTTTTATGTTTATTTCCGGTATAAACTTTATAGCGCACATTAAACTCCTAAAAAAAGATTACAGCGGGTATAAAAGCGAAGAAGTTATCTGGTATACAGTTATTTTCATTGTTTTGTCAATCGGAGTGAGTATGGTTCATTATTTTAACACTCATGATTCCCTTTTTTATGCTTTAACGCACGGATTTTTTACAATAAGCTCCATCCTAACTACTACAGGTTTTGCAACGGTGGATTATTCGCAGTGGGGTCAATGGGCGATAGCCCTCATTTTTATAGCGATGCTTGTCGGAGGTAACGCCGGAAGTACCGCCGGAGGGATTAAAGTAATCAGGTTTGTTGTAATGTTTAAAAACCTTAAATACCAAATTAAAAAAACTCTTTTCCCTAACGCCATTATATCCGTAAAGGTAGATAATAAAACCGTCCCTCAGACAATTATCAACAACGTAAGCGCATTTATATTTTTATATATTTTAACAGTGACAGCCATTGCGCTTTATTTATTCGGAAACGGTTACGACACGCTTACCTCTCTAAGCGCGTCAATAGCCTGCGTAGGAAACATAGGACCTGGCTTCGGACATGTGGGGCCTGTAGATAATTTCGCGTTTTTCACACAGACGCAGAAATTTGTACTGGCAATAGGAATGATAATCGGAAGACTTGAATTTTTTACCGTATTAATGCTTTTAAGCAGAGATTTCTGGAAAAAGTTTTAATCTCTTTTTCCCTTTATATAAAGAACCGCTTCATATGCGTTGTCTTTTATTATTTCAGCACATTTTTTCATATTATGTAAAGATTCATATTCCCATTTAACACCTATATACTTAACACCCGCTTCTTTGGCGCTCACCATATCAAGACAGGTATCACCTATCATCCATGTTGCCTCTTTAACGGCGTTCATTATATGAACGGCTTTAAGAACGGGTTCAGGATGAGGTTTTGGGTTTTGAACGTGTTCTCTGCCTATTAAAACCTCAAAATATTTCATAATTCCAAAATGTTCTAAAAGCTCCTTTGAATACTCTCCGGTTTTTGTCGTAACAATTCCGAGCCTTGCAAATTTCGAAGCTTCCGTTACGGCTTCTTTAGTAAAAGGAAGCAGCACCGTTTTTTGTTTTGAAATCTTACGGTAATGTTTTTTATACGCATCAACATAATCCCATACTTTCTCTTTTTCAACGCCTAGTTTAGAAAACATTACATCAAGAGGCAGGCCTATAAGTTTTTTTATCTCTTCATCTGCGGGAGGTTCTTTTCCAAACGACTTAAAAGAGATGCTAAAACCTTCGAGAATGGCTTCCGTAGAATCTATAAGCGTTCCGTCAAGATCAAATAAAATCACTCTCACACCAAACCTTTACTTCTTTTTTTACTTCAAATATATCTTCTATATTGTTAATATCTATATTTTCAAATTTTTTAACTGCCTGCAATATCGTGCTGCTTATGGCAGAAAAAGATATTTTATTTTGCAAAAATCTCTCAATGGCAAACTCATTGGCCGTATTTACAACAACCCCCAAATCAGGTTTTTCCAAAAGCAGATTTTTAATATCCCATACGGGATACCTCTGCGGTTCTATTTTTCTAAATTCTAAATTTCCCACTTCTAAAAGATTTACCGGTTCTAAAATCTCATCGCCGACCTCATCCATAACAGCATAGGCAATAGGCAGTTTCATATCCGTTTTACTTATATGGGCGGTGGTTGAGCCGTCATTCCATTCTACAAGTGCGTGTATTACGGATTTTGTTTCTATAAAAGCGTCAATATCGGAAGTGTTAAAAAGCCATTTTGCTTCAAGCAGTTCAAAAAGCTTATTTACCATTGTTGCCGAATCTATAGTTATTTTGACACCCATAGACCAGTTAGGATGATTAAGAACGTCTTTAAGAGTCGCTTTTTTGATATCTTCCATATCCCAGTCTCTAAGAGCCCCTCCGCTTGCGGTTATATAAAGTTTTTTTGCATTGCATTTTTCACTTTTTACTTTAGACTTTTCATTTAAAAGATACCAAAGAGCGAAATGTTCGCTGTCGACAGGGGTTATTTTTGCAGTATCTATAAATTTACCGGCGTTTACAAGAGATTCTTTATTTGCAAGCGCTATTTTTTTATTGCATTCCTGTGCTTTAAGAGTAGGTTTCAGTCCGGCATCTCCAACCAGCGCGTTTACAATCAGCGGGCTTTTTACACGTTCAATAATTTCAAGCAAAGCCTCTTCGCCGTATAAAACATCTTTAAATTCTATTTTTTCAGCCGTTTTTTTATCTTTTACGACAACGTATTTAGGTGAAAATTCTTTAATCTGTTTATTCAGAAGCTCAAAATTGTTTCCTGCAGCCAGAGCTTCTATTTCCAAACTGTATCTTCTGGCTATTTCCAGGGTATTTACACCTATACTTCCCGTAGAGCCTAAAACAACCAATTAAGCCCCCATTAATACAAACATTACAGGTGCGGCAAACAGATAACCGTCGATTCTGTCGAGTATTCCTCCGTGTCCCGGAAGTATATCCCCGCTGTCTTTTACTCCTGCTCTTCTTTTCAGATAACTTTCAAACAAATCGCCAAAAACGCTTGAGAGACTTACAAGAAGGGAAATAAAAAACGCCTGGAAAAACCCCATAAAATATAACCCTACAAAAGCGCCAATAACAGTAGCGCCGGCCACTCCGCCTATTACGCCTTCCCATGATTTGTTAGGAGACGTGGCGCAAAATCCTTGAGGTATAAATTTTTTTGCAAAATTTTTACCTGTAAAATAAGCCAATGAATCCGTTAAAGCAACTATTACAATAAGCCACCCTATAATTCCCATTGAGTTTTTTACATAAAGGGCATATAAAATCATTAAAGAAACTAAAGGATACAATACCGGAGATAAAATCTTTAAGTCTTTCTGATAATAAGCTATATACGATGCGCTTACAATCACTCCGAAAACAGCGGCGGCCAAAGGATTTATTATTAAAGAAAGAGCAACAGACGCAGCCGCAATATAAAAAATCTCCCTCTCTTCCGTTTTGAAAAGTTTTTGAGCTTCTAAAACGCCTCCAATAGCAATAGCTCCGATAAACAGTCCCGTTACAAATCTGTTATCAATTATTCCTACTAACAATAAAATGACTATCAGTACCAGTGACGTTATTAAACGTTCTTTCATTAAATTCCTTTTTTCTAATTATACTATATTAAAGTTTTGAAGTGGAGAAGCAGCTAAGCTGTAAAGACGGCAGTGTCTTGACAACTTAACCGCTTACTTACTTTACAGACTTGTGCTGTTAAGCTTTTAAATCTATATGTCTGCTTTCTCTTTCTACTTCTTCTTTGGAATCGTCTTCCGGAAGAATTTTTTCAGTCTGTTCCACAGGTCTTACTTCTTTAACTTTAAGCTCTTTTTCTTCATTAATTATTTTCTGTGTCTCTTTGCTTATCTGCTCTCTGGCAAAATTATCGGCAGCCATTGCGGATGCCACATGCATGTTTTGATTTATTAATGTCACTTGTCCTATTAAGCTCATATTTTCACCTTTACAGTCGAATATTTGCCATACTCTACGTTAGCGCCATCTTTGACCTTTACAAATTTTCTTTTAGTATAATCGACATTTCCTTCATTTTTTTTAGAAAACGCAACTGCTAGTTTTGCAGCCTCGTTTATTACCTGCTGAGGAATGGAGAGTTTATTGTTTTTTATAATTACATGCGCACCCGGATAATCTTTAATATGCAGCCATAAATCATTTGCGTTTGCCGTTTTTAACAGTTTTATATTTCCTTTTTCATTTTTTCCGACCATTATTTTATAATCGTCTATAAAAAACTCGGCAACATTTTCATCAGTGCTTTTTTCTTTTTTAGGAGGTCTGTAATAGTTTAAACTTCCCAAATCCTGCGTTTTTTCAATAAGTTTTTTATAATTTTCCAAAAACTCAAGCTGAGAATTTAGATGTCCTTTTTCTATATGAAGATTTTGGGCTTTTCTTTTAGCTTTTTTGGCAAGGCTGTAAAAATAATTTCCCACTTCGTTGACGTTTTTTAGCTCAGGCAGCGGAATTGTTATTTCATTGCCTTCGAAGTCATATGTTTTAAGCTCTTTGCTGTACGGTTTAATCTGATACAGATTAGCCATTGAAATATCGGCGTATTTTTTATAAAGTTCCGCTTTTTCAAGAAGTTTCTGTTCATCGTCGAGTTTTGATAGTTTTTTTTGGATCTCTTTTATTTTTTTATTAATACGGTTAATTATCGCTTCTTTTTTCTGTTTTAGGCGGTTTTGGTATTTTTTTTCAAAAAGATCTTTTGTGTAACTTTCAAGATCTTCTATTTCAAACTCTTTTTCTTTAATTTCAAAAGGCGGCAGTTCCTCAAGTTTAACTCCCGGCTTTACAACCCTCGAAGACTGGCTTTCGCTTATATGCCTCAAAGACTCTATAACTGTGTCGTTCTCATCAAGAATAATAGCGTTTGTATACCTCCCCGTAAATTCAAATCTTATTTTTACTCTCTCTTCTTTAAAACGGTTCTGGTTTTTAGCCGTAATTGTAAGAATCCTCTCTTTTACCTCAACGTCCACAATTTCCGCTTTTGTAAACTTTTTTTCTAAAACAATGTCAAAAGGCGCCTGAAACTTGCGTGAGAGAGGATAGTCTATATTTATATAAATATCCCCGCTGCCTTTTGTAAGGTCAAAATAGTATCTGTCTTTGTCAAACTGCATTAAAATCAGGTTTTCATCAACCCTGAGCGCCCTTTTAATATATTTATATTTCTTTAAATTCTGGGCAATTTTTTTTAATACGAACGCTTTCAATCTTTACCTTTTTATTTTAATACCATCCACAATTTACCATCAACCGTTAACCATCCACCATCAACTATAAACCATCTACTATCAACTATTTACTATCTACTATTCTTATCCGCACCTGAAACCGTATTTGGCAAGCTCTATAAATTTTCTTACTTTTCTTTTATCTTTCTTTCCGGGTTCTCTTTCTACGCCGCTGCTGACATCCACACCGTAAAATCCGTATCTTCCGACTTCAAAAACATTTTCGGCAGACAGCCCGCCTGCAAGGATAATATCCGAATTATCCCTTCCTTCAAACCAATCAAGAGCCACTCTTTTACCGCTTCCTCCGTATTCCGGAACATAAGCGTCGACTATTTTATACTCTCCCGCAAATTTTTCAATATCGTTTTTTTCTTTCGCACGGATTACTTTTATATGCCTGCACTTAAGACTTTCATAAAATTTATCATCCGCCTCAAAATGTATCTGCGCAAGATCCGCTTTCGTGTAATTCATCACTTCGTTTACATACTTAGCATCCACATTTACAAAAAGAACCGTTTTAGTAACAAACGGAGGCAGTTTGGTAATTATCTTTTTTATCTCTTCCGGTTTTATAAACCTTGGAGACTTCTGATATGTCACAAACCCTAACGCATCCGCTCCCGCGTCACAGGCCAGTTTAGCGTCTTCATAATTAGTAATGCCGCAGATCTTTACCCTCATACCCTGAGACTCTCTATGGCTTTTTTATAATCTTCTTGTTTAAAAACATAACTTCCTGCTACAAGTATGTCGGCTCCGGCTTCTTTAAGCAAAGGAGCGTTTTTATCATTAACGCCTCCGTCTATTTCTATTAAAAGATCAGGATTTTTACGCTCTGCCAAATTTCTTAATTCTTTTACTTTATCAAGTACTTCGGGAATAAACTTTTGACCTCCAAATCCCGGATTCACGCTCATCAAAAGCACCATATCCACATCCGCCGCTATATTTTCCAAAAGGCATACAGGAGTTGCGGGATTCAGCACCACAGCCGGACGGATCTCTTCGCTGCGTATTTTTTGAATAACTCTGTTTATATGTTTTTCTTCTTCTATATGAAAAGAGATAAATTCGGGTTTGATATGTTTATAAAGATCTATAAAAAACGGTATGTTCTCAACCATAAAATGTATATCCAAAGGTTTTGTAGCCACTTTGGCCACAGCATCAACAATCATAGGACCCATTGTCATATTCGGCACAAAATGCCCGTCCATTATGTCTACGTGTATATAATCGGCACCGGCTTCGCATACCGCTTTTACATCATCCGCCAAATTTCCAAAATCAGCACTTAAAATACTAGGAGCTATTTTCATTTTTTACCTTTTACTTGATTTCTACCACTGTTTTTCGCTTCATATAACGCTTCATCGACTCTGTTTATAACGTCATTTTCATTTTCACCTTTTTTAAATTCAGTAACCCCGGCGCTTATAGTGATTTTTAAACCGTCAAAATCGCTGTTTTCTATAATTTTTCTTAATTTTTCAGCAATTTTATGCGCCGCGTTAAAAGAAGCGTTCGGCAGAATAATAACAAATTCTTCGCCTCCCCATCTACCGAATAAGTCGCTTTTTCTGATATTTTCTTTAATAATTCTGGCTAAAGAGGCAAGTACCAGATCCCCTTTTTCATGTCCGTGTTTGTCGTTTACCTGTTTGAAATGGTCAATATCAAAAAATATTATGCTTCCGTCTGTTTCTTTTATTTTTTTATGAAGCAGTTTTTCAATAGTGCCTCTGTTGTAAATTTTGGTAAGTGCGTCGAATTCCGATTTCAATTTGTAATTTTTAGCTTTATATACGACAAAAACTATTACGATTATAAGAACCGCGATAATAAGATAAAACCATACGCTAAAACCGTTTTCTTTTATATATATTTTTTCACCGATATATTTGGAAATAATTTTATTTTTGTCATATACGGAAAGACTGTCTATGGCTTTATTGATTTTATCCCTTACGCCTTTTAAATTTTTTCTTAACATAATCTGAAGTTTAAACGTAAACGGCGTCTTAAAATAGATTCTCATATCACCTATGTTTTTTTGATTAATAAGCCAGACGATAGTCGGAAGCACATCCACCACACATTCCGCTTTTCTATCTCTTACAAGTTCAAATGCGTCTATTACGCTTTTAGCGGGCACATAATTTAAATAAGGATAATGCTGTTTCATCATTTTATGGGCGGTGTAATGATAACCGACAGCCAGTGAGGTGATATCGTCAATTTTTTTAATGCTAAGCCCGTTTCTGCAGGCTATAGCCAAAGGAAACTCAACATAAGGTTTTGAAAAAATCGCATACTTTTTTCTGTCCGGCGTTTCGGATGTGTTAGGCGTAATGTCGTACTGTTTATTTTTAATTCCGTTTAAGATTTTTATCCAGATCGGCTGCGTAATAATTTCATAATCAAGCCCGGCCCTTTTGGCTATAAGCCTCCAGAAATCTATACCTATACCTTTAAGTTCCCCTTTAACTTCCAGCTCAAAAGGAGGCCAGTACGGAGTTACCGCAACTTTAAGTTTTTTTGCGACTATTTCTTTAAACATATCATCGTACATTGAAGATAGATGAATCTTTTTATTTAAATAATATCCGGTGAGAATAAGAGAAGAATTCGTTTTTGATTTAGGAAAATAAGCATTTAAAAACGACGCGGCGTTTTTATTGTTTTTAAGAAACTCCCTGCTTGCTACGAGATAATATTTATTATATTCAAGCCCCAACTTATCCAAATCGTAAAGAAAAACGTTTTTTACATATATTTTTTTTGACGTAACTATTGCGTCGACTTTGTTTTTTTTGAAATCATCAAGGCTCGCGGTAGTATATTTAACATCCCCGAACACTTTAAAAAGTACTTTCGCAGGTAGATTCGCATTTGCGACCACTCTTATATCATTAAGGTTTTTATGTGAGAGAATATATGTTTTCAGTTTTCCTATACCTGAAATAACGCTTAAATTATGTTCTATTATCAATGGAAGTTTGTCATAGCTTAATATATAAAAGCCGTTTTTGCTTAAGTGTTTAAACTCTTTCTTTACAAACGGCTTGGGAAGTTTTTGTTTAAACTCCTTATCAACATACACATTAACGTTAACATCAGCGTATAAAACAACTATACTGAATAAAATAGCTAAAAACTTCATTAATCCCCTTAACAGTATCTTTTAGTTATACAGCCGTAATTCTCTATTCTTCTGTCTCTGAAAAACGGCCATATTTTTCTTATTTCGGCAGCCTGTTTCAAATCTATTTCCGCTTCAATAATTTCTTCTTCAAACGATCCTTTTGCTATTTCTTCACCCTGGGGACCGAATATGAAACTGTTGCCCCAGAATTCTATACCTCCGAGCACCCCGCTTTCATCTTTTTCTTTTCCTACTCTGTTTACCGCCGCCACATATACGCCGTTTGCAACGGCATGGCCTCTTTGAACGGCGGTCCATGCGTTCAGCATTTTGTCTTTTTCTTCAGGGGTGTTTTCTTTTTCACAAAGTTCATCCACCCTGTCTTCAGGACACATTAGCCATCCTATTGCGGTAGGATAAATAATTATTTCCGCACCTTTAAGCGCCATAATTCTGGCAGCTTCCGGATACCACTGATCCCAGCATACAAGCACGCCAAGTCTTCCCACACTCGTATCTACAGGCTCCATTTCATCGCCGGGAGTAAAATAAAACTTCTCATAAAACCCCGGGTCGTCCGGAATATGGTTTTTTCTGTATTTTCCGGCCACATTTCCCCTGTCAAAAACAACTGCCGTGTTATAGTAAATACCGTCCATCACCTTTTCGAAAAGACTTGCGACA
>Ga0256843_1001141_pt1 | contig 21449 bp, 18 predicted proteins | sample AlvinellametaG_FD_191572 | JGI IMG/M metagenome (GOLD analysis project Ga0256843, IMG submission 191572) | Pompeii worm associated microbial communities from hydrothermal vent at the East Pacific Rise, Pacific Ocean - Alvinella | ecosystem: Host-associated > Annelida > Integument > Unclassified ... | reverse complement strand
AGAAGAAGTTACCGCCGCTCCGAAAGAGGATGGTGACCTTGCAAACTATACTATCAATCTAAACGAACTTGCAAGAAGCGGAAAGATCGATCCGGTTATCGGGCGAGAGGATGAACTTAACCGTGTTATGCAAGTGTTGTGTCGCCGTAAAAAGAACAATCCTTTGCTAGTCGGTGAACCGGGTGTCGGTAAAACGGCGATTATCGAAGGACTAGCACTTAAAATTGTCAATAACGAAACACCTGAGATATTGAAAAACGCTTCACTCTTCTCTTTGGATATCGGGGGCTTGCTTTCCGGTACGAAATACAGAGGTGACTTTGAGAAACGACTCAAAGGCGTTTTAAATGAACTGGAAGAAATCGACAATGCGATACTCTTTATCGATGAGATTCATACCATAGTCGGTGCAGGTTCTACCAGCGGCGGTTCTATGGATCTTTCAAACCTTCTTAAACCTGCACTTGCCAGCGGTGGTATCAAATGTATCGGTGCGACAACTTACGGAGAGTTTAGAAACTTCTTCGATAAAGACAAAGCACTTAGCAGACGTTTTGCAAAAATCGATGTTGAAGAACCAAGCATTGACGATACCTATCAGATTATCCTCGGACTTCGTGACAAATACGAAGCACACCATAAAGTCAAGTACAGTGATACAGCGCTCAGAACTTCCGTAGAACTTGCGAAAAAGTATATCAATGACAGATTTTTACCGGATTCGGCGATCGACCTGATCGATGAAGTTGCAGCTTCGTTTCATATTCAGGATGATAAGAAAACCGATGTTACGGTAGAAGATATCGAAAAAGTGATTGCTAAAATCGCCAATATTCCAAGCAGACAAGTCAGCTCCGACGATAAAACCGTACTCAAAAATCTTGAAAAAGAACTCAAACAGGCGGTATTCGGACAGGATAGTGCCATCGAAGAGCTTGCAAAAGCAGTTAAACGTGCCCGTGCGGGACTTGGTAGACCGCATGCGCCTATCGGTTCTTTCCTTTTTGCCGGACCTACCGGTGTGGGTAAAACGGAAGTGGCGAAAAAACTTGCCGAAGTACTCGGTATCCATTTCGCACGTTTTGATATGAGTGAGTATATGGAAAAACACAATGTCGCAAGACTCATCGGTGCACCTCCGGGATATGTCGGATATGAAGAGGGCGGACAACTTACTGAAGAGATCAGAAAACATCCTTACACCGTGCTTCTTTTGGATGAGGTCGAGAAGGCGCACCCGGATGTCATGAATATCTTGCTCCAAGTGATGGATAGTGCAACTTTGACGGACAACGACGGTGTCAAAACAGACTTTAGAAATGTTATCATTATCATGACAAGTAACCTCGGTGTTAAATCTGCACCGCAAGTCGGTTTCCACAAAGATGAAACACATAAAGCCGAGTCTGCTATCGGTGATTTCTTCGCACCTGAGTTTAGAAACCGTCTCGATGCGATTGTACACTTTAGACCGCTAAGTGAAGATGTGATGATTCATATCGTCGAGAAGTTCTTACATGAACTCGAAGCACAACTTGAAGAGAAGAAAATCAAAATCGAAGCGACACATGAAGCGAAAAAATACTTTGCCGAAAAAGGTTTCGATCCTGCACTCGGTGCAAGAGTGATGGGACGTGTCATTCAGGATGAAGTGAAAACACCATTGACGGATGAAGTACTTTTTGGAAAACTCCAAAACGGCGGTACCGTCAAACTCTCTATGAAAGAGGATAAACTACATATAGACTACGAGTCAGCCGAGTAAGGTTTTGATACCCGAAGTCAATCGCTACTCTTACATCTTTCCAAATCCACGCGAAGCCTCCCCTGAGGGGCTTGTCGCATGGGGTGGTGATCTTAAACCCGATCGTGTTATCTCTGCTTATTTACAGGGTATATTTCCCTGGTACAATGAAAACGACCCCATCCTCTGGTGGTCTCCCGATCCACGCCTTGTGCTTTACCCAAAAGATATCAAAATCTCCAAAAGCCTTAGACGCAGTATGAAAAAGTTTGAAGTGCGAATCGATACCAACTTCGAAGCGGTCATGCGAAAATGCCGTGACGTAAGAGTTGATAAAAAAGAAGGTACATGGATACTCGAAGAGGTGATCCAAAGTTATGTACAAATTCACGAAAAAGGCTTGGCAAAGTCCTTCGAAGTCTACTACGAAGGGGAACTTGTCGGAGGACTCTACGGGATAGACCTCGGTAAAATCTTTTGCGGCGAGTCGATGTTTCAAACCAAAAGCGACGCATCCAAAACCGCACTCGTCTATCTTGCACAATACTGTCTGGAAAACGGTTATGAACTCATAGATTGTCAGGTACCGTCCGATCATCTTAAACGCATGGGCGCGATTGAGATGGATCGTGATACGTTTTTAGATGTGCTGGAAGAGACACTTGAGACTACATTTAAGTAGATAATTTAATTTTTAGTTGTTTAGTATATAATAAATCAACTTCTTTTTATTTATAAATGCTTTTATGTAGCTATTAGGATTTCTTGTGAAAAAAACAGCACTGATTACAGGTATTACCGGGCAGGATGGATCTTATCTTGCGGAATTTCTTTTAAAAAAAGGTTATATCGTCCACGGTATCAAACGAAGAACTTCTCTGTTTAATACAGACCGTATTGACCATCTCTATCAGGATCCGCACGTCAAAAACCGTGACTTTATCCTTCACTACGGTGATATGACCGACAGCATGAACCTGACCCGTATCATCCAGGAAGTACAACCCGATGAAATTTATAACCTTGCAGCTATGAGTCATGTAGCAGTGAGCTTTGAGATGCCCGAATATGTCGCCAATGCAGACGGCACAGGAACACTAAGAATCCTTGAAGCAGTAAGGCTTTTAGGACTGGAGAAAAAGACTAGAATCTATCAGGCAAGTACTAGTGAACTTTACGGAAAAGTACAAGAAACCCCGCAAACAGAAAAAACACCATTTTATCCAAGAAGCCCCTACGCAGTAGCCAAGATGTATGCCTACTGGATTACTGTAAACTACAGAGAAGCCTATGATATGTTTGCCTGTAACGGAATACTTTTCAATCATGAAAGCCCTGTCAGAGGAGAAACCTTTGTCACCAGAAAGATCACAAGAGCCGCCAGTAAAATAGCTTTGGGACTTCAGGACAAACTCTATCTTGGAAATCTTGATGCAAAAAGAGACTGGGGACATGCTAAAGACTATGTCAGAATGATGTGGATGATCCTCCAGGCAGAAGAGCCTGAAGACTGGGTGATTGCCACAGGTAAAACCACCGCAGTAAGAGACTTCGTACAAATGGCATTTGACTATGCAGGAATCGAACTGGAGTTTAAAGGAGAAGGTGTCGATGAAAAAGGAGTCGTTTCTTATATAAACGAAGCAAAATTCAATGAACGTGTGCCTAAAAGCACCCTTACTCCAAAAGAGCTTTTAGGCAAAGAGGTCGTAGCCGTCGATCCAAGATATTTCAGACCGACCGAAGTGGATTTGTTGCTCGGAGATGCAACCAAAGCCAGAGAAAAACTGGGATGGGTGCCGGAATATACCCTCAATGAACTGGTAGAGGATATGATGGAGAGTGACCTGAAACTGATGACCAAAGACCAGTACCTCAAAGAGGGTGGTTATACTATCATGAACTATTTTGAGTAGTGTTTGACTATAAGATATAAAATAGTATATAATATTGAAAAACACCAAGGACATAAGATGCATAGCATAGATAAACTTGAGAAGCAACAAATTGGTTTGCGGTTGCCGAAATATTTAGTTGAAGAGATAGATGAGTTTACCAAAAATTATGCAATAAACAGAACGGATATTATTATCGAAGCGATCAAGTCGTATATCAGTGAGCAGAAAGCACAAAAGTTCTATGATGATTTTGACGCATCATGCAAGGAGCTTAAAAATCTAATCAATGAGAAAGATAGTGATAGGATGCAAACTTTGGATGGTCTCATAGATGAGCTTGAAAATCGTTAGTCTTACATCGTTTTCCAAAGATGTCAAAAGGCTCTGTAAAAAGTATAAACAGATAGCAAACGATTTAAAAGCGCTCAAGAACGAGTTAGATAAAAATCCAAAAGCAGGTATTACTCTCGGTAGCAACTGTTACAAAATAAGGATACCGAACTCATCCGTACCTACCGGAAAAAGCGGAGGGTTTAGAGTGATATACTATTTTATTGACGAAGATGAAACGATTTATTTAATGGCAATCTATTCTAAAAGCGAAGTAGAGACTATCAGTGATGAGAAAATTATAGCTATATTGAAAGAGAACGGTTTACAGTGATGCAAAAAAATAGTAAAATCTACATAGCCGGACACAGAGGACTCGTAGGATCGGCGATTCTCAAAAACCTTCAGAAAAAAGGCTACAGCAACCTCATCACAAGAACACACAGTGAACTTGACCTCACTGACCGGCAGGCAGTCGCAGAGTTTTTCCAAAAAGAAAAACCAGAATATGTCTTTCTTGCTGCCGCTAAGGTAGGGGGTATAGTTGCCAACAATACTTACAGAGCAGACTTCATCTACGAAAACCTCCAGATTCAAAATAATGTTATCCATCAAAGCTATCTAAATAACGTTAAAAAACTCCTCTTTTTAGGCAGTACCTGCATCTACCCCAAAAACTGCCCCCAGCCTATGAAAGAGGAGTATCTGCTGACAGATGAACTTGAATACACCAATGAACCCTACGCTATAGCCAAGATAGCCGGCATCAAGATGTGTGAGAGTTACAACCTTCAGTACGGTACCAACTTCATCTCTGTGATGCCAACCAATCTCTATGGACCAAATGATAACTTTGATCTGGGAAAATCTCACGTACTTCCTGCACTGATAAGAAAGATCCATCTTGGAAAAGCGTTGGAAGAAGAGAACTGGGATGCAATCAGAAAAGATTTGGACAAAAATCCTATTGAAAAAATTGATGGCAAAGCAGATAAAGAAGATATATTAAGAATTTTAGAAAAATATGGTATTCAATTCAACACTCAACACTCAACATTCAACATTAATTCTGACAAAGTCAGAATAGAAATTTGGGGAACCGGTAAGCCCAGAAGAGAATTTCTCTGGAGTGAAGATATGGCGGATGCCTGTGTCTTTATTATGGAAAAAAGAGATTTTAAAGACATTGTTGGAAGTGATGCTTTAGCTTCACAAAAAGAGATACGAAATACGCATATCAATATAGGCACAGGGGAAGATATTTCGATTCGAACATTGGCAGAGAAGATAAAAGAAATTATTGGTTTCAAAGGTGCATTCTATTTCAATACAGACAAGCCAGATGGTACTTTGGTAAAGCTTACCGATCCTTCAAAACTATATGCCCTTGGATGGCAATATAAAGTAAATCTTACAGAAGGAATCAAGAGGATTTATGCTTGGTATCTAAACTAAAATCTCTTAAAAATCATCAAGGTTTCATGAAGTACTTTAAAAATACTTCATGGCTTTTTGCAGAAAAAATTTTACGCATGGTTGTGGGATTGTTCGTAGGTATTTGGGTGGCAAGATACCTCGGACCGGAACAGTTTGGGCTCTTTTCTTATGCGCAGAGTTTTGTAGCACTTTTTAGTGCAGTGGCAACACTAGGACTTGACGGAATAGTAGTACGGGAGCTTGTCAAAGATGAGAGTAGAGCAGATGAACTTATTGGTACTGCTTTTTGGCTGAAACTTGCAGGAGCCGTGATGGTATTGTTATTGTTGGCAGTTGCTGTAAATTTTACGGCAAATGACCGACTTACAAACTCGCTTATTTTTATCATTGCAAGTGCGACAATATTTCAAAGTTTTAATGTTGTGGATATGTTTTTTCAAGCCAAAGTGATGAGTAAATATGTGGTTTTTGCAAACATGATATCGCTTCTGATATCCAGTTTAGTTAAAATCTATCTTATCATGATAGAAGCGCCGTTAATTTGGTTTGCTTGGAGTGTGCTTTTTGATAGCTTTGTGTTGGTATGCGGACTTTTCTATTTTTATATAAAAAATAATTTAAATGTTAAATATTGGAGATTTAATAAAAATATTGCATTAAAATTATTAAAAAATAGTTGGCCGCTTATATTGAGCGGGATAGTCGTATCAATATATATGAAAATAGATCAAGTAATGATTAAAGAGATGTTAAATAGTGAGGCTGTCGGTCAGTATGCTGCTGCTGTGAAAATCAGCGAAGCTTGGTACTTTATACCTATGGTTATATCTTCATCACTTTTTCCCGCAATCATCAATGCTAAAAAAAAGAGTGAAAAATTATATTATGAAAGATTGCAGAAACTTTATGATTTGATGGTATGGATGGCTATTGCTATTGCTGTACCGATGACCTTTTTGAGTGAATGGGTAGTGGCGTTACTTTATGGGAGTAAATATCATGAAGCCGGTAGTGTTTTAATGATCCATATTTGGGCGGGGGTATTTGTATTTTTAGGAGTGGCTGGAGGAAAATGGTTACTGAGTGAAAATTTACAAATATTTTCTTTGTTAAATACTACAATAGGTGCGTTTGTAAATATATTTTTAAATTATATATTGATAGGTCGGATTGGTATTCAAGGTGCTGCATGGGCTACTTTTATTTCTTATTTTATTTCTGCATATTTTAGTTTGTTATTTTGGAAAAAGACGAGAATAAATTTTTATAATTTATCCAAAAGCTTTTTTTTATCAAGGATTATCAATGTTAAAAAAATTCATTAAATCAGTTGTGCCTTCTAAATTAAAAAAAATTATTGTTTTTATAAATAATAACTACTTCGATGCATATGCTTTTAAGTCTTATTCACAAGAAGGTGAAGATATGATTTTAAGAAGATTGTTCGGAGATCAAAAAAAAGGATTTTATGTAGATGTAGGTGCGCATCATCCTAAAAGATTTTCTAATACTTATTTTTTTTACAAAAAAGGGTGGTATGGTATCAATATAGATGCAATGCCGGGTAGTATGATAGCATTTAATAAAATGAGACCAAGAGACATAAATATAGAAAAACCAGTTTCTGACAAAAAAGAAGTTTTGACATATTATGCTTTTAATGAACCGGCATTAAATGGTTTTTCAAAAGAGTTGTCAGAACAAAGGGATAGGGGACAACAATATTCAATTATATTTACGAAAGAAATTGAAACGACTACTTTAAAGGAGATACTCGATAAACATTTACCACAAGATCAGCAAATAGATTTTTTAACGATTGATGTTGAAGGTTTGGATTTTACTGTATTGAAGTCAAACAATTTTAAAAAATATAGACCAAAAGTTATTTTGATAGAAATACTTGAAAATCATTTGGATGAAATTGAAAATAATGAAATTACGAAATTTTTAAAAGAATTTGATTATTTTGTTTATGCAAAAATTGTTAATACTGTTATTTTTGTAAGCGATGGATTTTACAAAGAGAGATTTGATAAATGACCTTAGCTCCAATTCTTCTTTTTGTTTATGATCGCCCATACCATACAAAGCAAACAGTAGAAGCTTTGCAAAAAAATGAATTTTCATCAGAGAGTGAACTTTTTATATATTCAGATGCCCCTAAAAATGAAGAAGTGCAAGAGAGTGTGGCAGAAGTAAGAGCATATATCAAACAGATTGACGGTTTTAAAAAGGTAACGATTATTGAAAGAGAAAAAAACCGGGGATTAGCAAACTCTATCATAGATGGTGTGACAAAGATAGTTAATGAGTACGGTAAAGTAATAGTTTTAGAGGATGATTTGGTAACAAGCCCTTTTTTTCTGAGATTTATGAATGATGCTTTGGTATTTTATGAAAGCAATAAACAAGTTTGGAGTATTACAGGTTTTACATACCCTTTAAAAATAAAAAATTATGCATTTTCAACGTATTTATATGAGAGAGCTTCTTCTAAAAGTTGGGCTATTTGGAAAGATGCATGGAACAAAATAGAATTTCGAGAAGATAAAATTATTGAAAAATATCATTTAGATTCTTTAGCTTTACACTTATTACCGTACGGTAAAGATTTATATAAAATGTTTTTATATCAACTGGATAAAAAAATCAATTCTTGGGGTATTAGATTTACTATCAATCAAATCATGGAAAATAAATATACAGTTTATCCGTGCTGTTCTTTTGTAAAAGATATTGGGGATGATATTGGTACGCATGCTAAAAGATCATTGTCTCATAAAGTGCAATTATGCAATATATATGAGCGATGTTTTACCTTGACATATGATTTACATATTGCTAAAGCGTATCAGAGGTATCTTCAAACTTACTTTTTTGTTTCTAAATTGTATGCGTTCAAAAATAAATTATATAGGTTAATGGGTGTTAAAGTTTAAAATAAAAAAGGTGCTAAAAAGCAGGTTACAATTACTAAGATTGAAATATCTTTATCGTCCTATCAAAAACTATTATAAGACAGATTATACAAAAAAAGCACTGTTGTCATATATTGTAGCGCCTTTTAGAAAAGAGAGTTTAGCACATACAAATGGTTTTGAAGCAACTACTTGGGCAAAAATATTAAATAAATATGGTTATCAAGTGGACATAATACAGTATAATGCATTTCCAAAAAAGTTAGATATTACACAATATGATTTATTGTGTGGTTTTGGTGATGCGTTTGAAGTCTTTTTTCATACACCGGATGCAAAAGCTAAAACCATTATGTATGCAACCGGTATGCATATATGTCATCAAAATAATTTAACATTAAAAAGAGTGAAAGATGTCTATTTGAAAAAAGGAGTGTGGTTGGGTAGTTCATCCCGATATATAGAGAAGTCCTGGATATTTCATAGTGCTTTTACCGACGCCACTGTTGTTTTGGGAAATGAAGTTTGTATGGATAGTTATAAAAAATATATTGACAATGTTCATAGATTAAATGCTCCGTTTTTTAAAGTTTTAGATTATGATTATATTATCGATCATAAAGCAGATAACTGTCAAAATCATTTTCTATGGTTTGGTAGTAGTGGGGTGATTCATAGAGGACTTGATTTATTATTAGATTATTTTAGCGGAAGGAATGATATTGTACTTCATATATGTGGCAATGTTAAACAAGAAGAAGCATTTTCAAAAGCCTATCATCGTGAATTGTTTCATACAAAAAATATTGTATATCATGGATTTGTCAATATCGCAAGCGATAAATTTGAAACTATTTTACAACAGTGTGGTTTTGTGATATATCCTTCATGTAGTGAAGGAGGAAGTCCCAGTGTATTGACCTGTGTTGGAAATGGAGGGTTAATACCTGTGATTACCAAAGAGACAACAGTGAATACAGGTCATGAAATATGGATAGACGGTTTTAGTACAAAGTCGATTGAAAAAGCAGTCGATCAAGCATTAAGTATAAAAAAAGATAATTTAAAAGAGTTGATGATGAAAAATGCAATCACAGTAAATAAAAAAAATAATATTGATGTATATAGAGAAAGTTTGGAAAAAATTTTGTCTGATATTATAGGTGTCAAGTATGCATGATTTTATACCGATATCTCAACCGAGTATCACGGAAAAGGAGATTGCCTATGTAACAGATGCCGTAAAATCAGGTTGGGTTTCATCTCTTGGAAAATATATAGATATATTTGAAGAAAAATTTGCTGAATTTTGTGGTGTGAAATATGCTGTTGCTACTTCAAATGGTACGACAGCTTTGCATTTGGCATTGGTTTCTTTAGGAATTACAAGTGAAGATGAAGTAATTATTCCTGATTTTACGTTTATAGCAACGGCAAGTGCGGTTAAATATATTGGTGCGAAGGTTGTTCCCGTAGACATAGAAGAAGATACTTTATGTATGGATCCTAAAAAGATAGAAAAAGCGATTACGCAAAAGACAAAAGCGATTGTTCCTGTACATCTTTATGGTCATCCTGCTGCTATGTTTGAGATAAATAAAATAGCAAAAAAATATAATCTTTTAGTGGTGGAAGATGCAGCAGAAGCACATGGTGCGATGATTGGGACGCAAAAAGTAGGTAGCCTTTCAAATGCCGGTGTATTTAGTTTTTATGGAAACAAAATAATCACCTCCGGAGAAGGAGGCATGGTAACGACGAATGATAAAAAACTCTATGAAAAATTAAAATATTTAAGAGATCATGCTATGAGTAAAGATAAACGTTATTGGCACACTGAAGTGGGGTTTAATTATCGTATGACTAATCTTCAAGCTGCTTTGGGGCTTGCACAATTTGAGAGGATAGAAGAGATCTTAGCTAAGAAAAAAGAGATTTTTACATGGTATAAGGATGGTTTAAAAGGAGTAAAAAATATTAAGTTGAATTTTCAACGAGACGGATATACAAATGTTTATTGGATGATATGTATTGAATTGATAGGATATGATGAGAAACAACGAGATATGGTGATGAAAAGGCTCAAAGAGTATGCTATTGATAGTAGACCATTTTTTTATCCTGTATCACAAATGCCAATGTATAATAGTAAAGCAGATACACCGATAACGCATAAAGTATATCAACGAGGTATCAATTTGCCAAGTTATTTTGATTTGAAAAAAGAGCAGGTAACATATATATGTCAAAAAATAAAAGAGATAAGTTGCAAAAGCGAGTAATCTTTTTTGGAGACTCCAACTCTTATATATCGACTATATTATTTAAAGAGTTTATAAAAGAAATGGATCAAAATATATTATTGGTTGCTGTGGTAGATACGGCTTTAAAGAAAAAAGCAAATATTTTTATGCAATTTAATATTTTTTTATTAAAAAAAGTTTTTAATTGGAAAAATAAAAATCTTATATTTCATCCATATCATTCCTTTTTAAAATATGTGGGGCATGATACTAAAATTTTAAAAACCAAAAATATCAATAGCAAAGAATTTATGCAAACAATACAAACATTACAGCCGGATATTGCATTTACTATGGGATGTCCCCAAATATTCAAAAAAGAGTTGATTGAATGTTTTGATATGATCGTAAATTATCATAATTCTTATTTACCCTCTTATCGAGGCTTGGAAGCTACAAGTTGGGCAATGACAAATGAAGAAAAATTCACAGGATATACATTTCATTATATAAATGAAAAAATTGATGACGGGAATATTGTCTATCAAGAAAAAATAGTTTTGGATTATACTTTAACCGCACACCAGAATGAATTAATTAAAACAAAAAAAGCATCAAAAAAAATCAAACAAGTTTTGGATTTGGTTTATAGAGGATATAAAGGAAAAACACAAAGTGGAAATATAAGTTATTTTGGAGAGAAGGAAAAAAATAAACTTTTAACGTTTTCGACATTAAAGGATGTTCGAAAAATCAATAAATTAATCGACATATGGTCTTATGTAATATTGGTCGGAGAGAAAGAAAATTTAAAAATTACAAGTATTTCAGATAATGGAAAAATTAAAAGAATAAGCCATTTACCTATAATTTTGTATAAAACCTATAAAATTATTAAAAAAAATTGGAAAAAAAATTGAAAAAAATAGCTATTTTGGCTTTTGGAGATAAAAGCGCCGGTGGTATATATCAATATACACAATCGATTATAGATGCATTAAAAGATGAAAATAGTAATCAATATATAATATTTTGCGATATGGATGACAATCGATTTGATCACTATACTTTGGAAGTGAGGAAAATCAGTATACCTCAAAGTACGAAGTTTCAAAAATTGATCAGGGCTTTTCAAAGTATGTTTTTCATAAGAAAACCATATTTCTTTCAAAAAAAAGAGTTGGCATTATTTCAAGATATTGATTTGTTTATATCCCCATTGATTTCTGCTTATCCTCATTTTTATTTGAATAAACCTTTTCTTTTTACACTTCATGATATGCAAGAAAGATATTATCCGAATTATTTTACAAAAAAAGAGAGAATAGTCAGATGGTTAAATAATCGGACTCTGGCAAAAAGTGCCGTAAAAATAATATGTGAATCAAGATTTGTCAAAGAGGATATTGTAAAATTTATAGGTGTTGATGAAAATAAAATACATATTATTCAATCTCCTCCGCCTCTTGAATTTCTTAATTATCATTTTGATGATGCAAAGTTTGAAGATGTTAGACAAAAATACAACCTTCCCTCCAAATATCTTTTTTATCCTGCACAGGCTTGGTTTCATAAAAATCACATAAAATTAATAGAAGCTTTTAAGAAAATCAGTGAGGAGTATGATGAAATATTTTTGGTACTCACAGGTTCACAGCAAAATAATTTTATACATATTATGAATAAAATAAAAGAATTGGAGCTTAGTGATAAAGTAAAACATTTAGGTTATATCGATTATGAAGATCTTCCTTATCTTTATAAAATGTCTCAAATGCTAGTTATGCCTTCACTATTTGAGAGCGTAAGTATTCCTATTTATGAAGCCTTTGTATTAGGTGTGCCGGTATGTTCTAGTAACGTTGTTGCACTTCCTGAACAAGTTGCAGATGCCGGTATATTATTTGATCCGAATAGTGTAGATGATATTGCTGAAAAAATTTTATTGTTGTTAAATGATGATGAACTGAAAAATGAGAAAATTTTAAAAGGATATGAAAAAGTGGTCAACTTTAATCATGAAGAATACAGAAAAAAATTATTAAATGTTATCAATGACTAATATCGAGATTAGTATTATCACTGTTGTATTTAATGGAGAAAAATACCTCACCCAAACCATAGAGAGTGTTATTCGACAAAATTGTAAGAATATAGAATACATTGTTATAGACGGTGGTTCAACCGACGGTACGATAGATATCATCAAGCAGTACGAAGCGCATATCGACTACTGGATCAGTGAAAAGGACAACGGTATATACGATGCGATGAACAAAGGGCTACAAGCGGCACGCGGAAAGTATGTCGCGTTTATCAATGCGGATGACTGGTATGAAGAGGGTGCATTGCAGAAAGTGTGTGACATATTGCAAAAAGAGGATCTTGATCTGCTGACAACCGGTGTGCGTGTAGTCGATGAGAATGGTCGTCCTATTGTGATTCGAAAAAGCGAGCTTAAAGAGTATGGCAAAAACATACACCATCAAACCTGCTTTTTCAAAAGAGAGCTGCATCTTATGTACCCGTATGATACAAGGTACAAGATCGCCGCAGACAGAGATTTGCTGGTAAAGCTCATCAAAAAAGGTATCCATGCCAGACATGAGGATATCGTAACGGTCAATTTCAGAGAAGGTGGTGCAGGAGCGGATTTGCTGAGGTATCAAAAAGAGCTTTTTGTTTCAAATCTGCGAAATATAGGTTTTGGTTTTGCTCTTAAGCGTTATTTGATTAACGTGGGTGCGAGAACATTTTTTAACAGTTTTAAAATCAAAAGGTAAACAGACGCTATGAAATCCACGGGAAAAATTCTGATATACATAGACGTGATGGAGCGTTACTACTTTTTCAGAAAATTTTTTAAGCCGCTGACAACGTTGGGATATGAACCTGTTGTCGTGACTGCCCGATTGTCGATATGGCTGCGGGTAAAAGCCAAAGGATTCTCTGCGATCCTACTGAAAAAAAACGATACGGCATCATCTGAAGATATTCCTGTATCCGACTTGCAGACTTCTCTGTCGGTGATGGCACAGTATCACACCTTAAAAGAAGCACGACGACTCTATAAAGAGCTCTTTTTGGGCACAGAGAGACTTTGTCTGAAGGAGCGTTTTGAAGCTTTTTTTATCTGGAACGGTACGACGACTTTTGCAAAAGCTTTGAGCGATGTTGCACGAAAATATCATATCAGGCGTTACTATTTTGAGATTTCAAATCTGGGGGCGAGGGTTTTTGTCGATCGGGAAGGTGTCAATGCACAGTCACTGCTGGCAAAGTCACCTGAGATTTTGGACGATATACCTTTTTCACCGCAAAAATACCGGGAGTGGAAACACCGCTGGCAAAAAAACTATACGCTGCCAAAGCAGGTCAGAAACAGAACAAACATACCATACTCTTTTGTAGTGGATTGGTTTGGTTTTACATTTTTAAAGGCTCTCAGAGAGGACCGGCGAAACCTGCTACGCCTGCTGAAACAAAAACGAATGCTGAAAAAGCATAAGCCGCTCACCCTCTCAGGCTCCGAAATTCCTGACGGATATATCTTTTATGTCATGCAAGTCTCCAATGATTCGCAGATTCTTTTAAACAGTGACGTGGATAATGAACAAGGTTTGGAAATTGCAAAAGATATTGCACGTGAACACAACCTGCCGTTAGTTGTCAAGCTACATCCGGCAGAAACGGATCCTGACTTTATCGGTGAAGTTGAAAAAAGAGCCAAAGAGGGAGAATTTATCCTGTCAAATGTCTCAACCCCTGTTTTGATAAAAAATGCGACGAAAGTAGTGGTAATCAACTCAACAGCAGGAATCGAAGCGATGATACTGGGAAAAGAGGTCATAACGCTTGGCAGGACATATTATGCCTCCTTTACCCCTCAAAGATTGCAGGCATTTATACTGGAGTATCTTGTAGATATAGACTATTTCGATAAAGATGAAAGTATCGATACACAAACAGTGACAAAGGTATTGACGCGATGAATAGTGCTGCGATTATCATGTCGGTGTATAAAAATGACAGTTTGGATGATCTGAAAGAAGCTTTGCAAAGTCTGTACGATCAGACTATGAAAGCAGACATCTTCATCCGGCTTGACGGTCCGGTATCTGAGGAGATTGCAAACTACTTGGATCGGGAGATGGAAGATGGCAAAATCACCTATCTTGGCAAACGTTCTCACAACCTGGGACTTGCTGCCAGTCTGAATGAACTTTTGGATGTAGTGCTGAAAAGAGGTTACAGATATATAGTAAGAATGGATGCCGATGATATCAGTGTACCCCGCAGAGTTGAAAAACAGGTTGCATTTATGGAAAAAAATCCGGATATTCAGGCACTTGGCGGCTGGATAGAAGAGTTTAATACCGATACGGGAGAGAAGCAAGTCGTTCGCTACGGTGAGACACATGAAGAACTCAGACAAAATCTTATGAAACGAAATCCTCTTGCCCATGTGACAATATGTTTTAGAAATACCTTTTTTGATACAATATCTTGTTATGATACTACAAAATTAAATGAAGATTACGACTTGTGGATTCAAGCATTTAAAAATGATATAAAACTACATTGCTTGCCTCAAGTGATGGTTAAAGTAAGAACCAGTAACGCTTTTTTTAACAGAAGAAGAAATATTAACCGTGCAAAAGAGGTCATGTTACTGAAGTTTGATGCAACAAGGACATTTGGTTTCGGTATCAAAGGATATATTTATGCAGTGGCGCACTTTGTGCTATTTTTAAGTCCGGGATGGGTTAAAAGATATTTATATAAAAAAATGAGGGATTAAATACAGATGAAGTTTTTAGAATTACCGAAAGAGGAGATTTCAACCAGACAATTTCTGGGATTGATTTTATTGGCATATACTTTTAGTTTTGCCATTCGTATGATTTGGGTATATCAGTTTGGCGACTATGCTCCGTTTCATTATAACGGACAATTGATGATCAATACCAATGACGGTTATTTTTTCGCATCGGGTGCACAGAAGGCACTATTTGGTTTGCATGAACCAAATCCCAGAGTTCCGTATTGGCTCAATTACGGTGTGACATTTTTTACCGTCCTTGTTACTAAGTTGACGCCGCTATCATTAGAAACGGTAATATTATATATGCCGGCTGTTATCTCTTCTCTTGTCGTAGTTCCTATGATTTTGATTGCAAGATTGTTCGGTGCGACACTTTGGGGCTTTTTTGCAGCATTGTTGGGAAGTATCGCCTGGAGTTACTATAACCGGACAATGACCGGATACTATGACAGTGATATGTTTGCGGCGATGGCACCGATGTTCGTGCTTTATTTTTTTATAGCGTCCGTAAAAAATTTTACGTTAAAAAGTGCATTGTATGCCGGTTTGATGATAGTGTTATATCCTTTTTTATACGATCAGGGACGTGCCGTCGTTTTTGCGATGAGTATACTTTATTTTCTTTATCTTCTTGTCTATCACAGAAATGAAGAAAATACGTATAAGTCTATTATCCTTATATCTTTATCCACACTTCCTGTTAATATGTTTCTCTCATCACCTTATAGTTATATTGTCAATGCATTGATTTTAGTCGGTGTGTATCTTCTTTTAAAGCAGAAGCATTTTGAAAAAAAACAGCTTTATATTTTGTCCGGAGTTTCAGTGATAGGTTTTTTATATTTCGGGCATGTATTTTCTCTGATCTTGTATAAAGTAACATATTATTTAAGTAGAGGAACCGATACGCAGGGACTGCACTTTTTTCAAGTCAACCAGACAGTACGTGAAGCAGGAACCATTCCTTTTTCCGTGATGGCAAACCGTATCAGCGGTTCAACGATCGGTGTGATTGTGAGTTTGATAGGATATATTTTACTTGTTATACGTTACAGACCTTTTATTCTTGCATTGCCTTTGATAGGTATCGGTGTTTTTTCTTTGTGGGGAGGACTTCGCTTTACTGTTTTTGCCGTACCTATTGCTGCGATGAGTGCCGTATATCTTTTTTATATACTGGCAAATTTTAGTGATAAAAAAGTATTTCGATATGCGATGATTACTGTTTTGACGGCATTGATGATTTTCCCTAACATAACGCATATTATCGGATATAAAGTACCTACGGTCTTTAATGCGGAGGAAGTGAAAGTACTTGAAAAACTCAATGACGTTGCTTCGGATAAAGACTATACTGTCGCATGGTGGGACTATGGTTATCCGCTTTGGTATTATGCCGATACGAATACATTGGTTGACGGCGGAAAACACGGTCATGATAACTTTATCGTCTCTAAAATTCTTTATACTTCTTCTCAGGTGCAAGCTGCAAATTTAGCAAGGCTTGCCGTAGAAACATATGAAAGTAGCGGACATCGTCTTGTTGCGGATACGTTGTTTCAAAAAAATAATCCCAATGACCTTTTAGACGCTTTAGAACTTTCGGACTATAAACTTCCTGCAAAAACCAGAGATATTTATCTCTTTTTACCGCAAAGAATGCTTAATATATTCCCAACTGTGGGAATGTTTAGTAATCTGGATCTTGTAACCGGAGAGAGATATACGCAACCGTTTTTTTATGTTACGAACAGGTTCGCAGACAGTGATAACGGTTTAAATCTTGGAAACGGTATAGTACTGGATAAACGTACTTCCGTATTGCAACTGGGTAAACAAAAAACACCGTTGAGACGTTTCGTCGTTGTCGGCTATGACGCATCTGCCAAACTTATAAAAAATGTGCAGGAATTAAATCCTAACGCACCTTTGTCCGTCATATATATGCGAAGTTACAATACCTTTCTTGTAGTAGATGAAAAGATGTACAATTCATTATATGTAAAACTTTTTGTATTGGGAGAGTATGATAAAGATCTGTTTGAGCTTGTAGTAGATTCTCCGTATGCAAAGGTTTATAAACTTAAAAGATGATATATCTGTTTCTCGCACTCTTGAGTGCGTTATTAACTTATTTGGTTCGTTTATATGCCCTGAAAAGATCGATTTTGGATATTCCAAATCATAGAAGCTCTCATGAAACGCCTACCCCCAGAGGCGGGGGTGTGGCGATTGTTGTTACATTTTTTATCGGACTTTGGTTTATGTATGAACGGGGTAGTGTCGAGGCAAAGCTTTATTATGCGATTTTAGCTTCTTTACCTGTTGCCTTAACGGGTGCATTGGATGATATGCTGGATTTAACGGCTTTTAAACGCTTGCTTGTCCAAGTTTTTTCTGCAGTGATAGCACTCTATTTTTTAGAGCTTCCATGGTATTTGAATATACTCGGTTTTTTTATTCTTGTCTGGTTTACAAATCTTTTTAATTTTTTAGACGGTATTGACGGGTATGTTTCTATAGAAGCACTTTTTATTTCGATCAGTGCATATATTTTATTTCAAAATCCTCTATACCTCGTGTTGGGTGCAAGTGTTGTCGGTTTTTTACCTTATAACTGGCAGAAAGCTTCGATTTTTATGGGAGATGTCGGAAGTACGTTTATCGGTTTTATCGTGGCTGTTTTCATCTTATATGATGCAACGACATTGCAAAATGTGCTTGTTTGGGCTCTTTTAACTTCTCCCTTTTGGTTCGATGCTACATATACACTGTTAAGACGTTTGATGAATAGGGAAAATATTACTCAGGCACACCGCAAACACCTCTTTCAAAGAGCTGTGCGAAGCGGTTTTTCTCATAAATATGTAGCCTTGGTGCTATCGGTTATAAATTTATTTATAATTCTTTCTATAATATTACTTCATGAAACAAATATAGTGTTACTTTTACCTGTGCTCGTTATTATATTTACAGGAGTAGTTTACTTTATAGAAAAGAGAGTTCCGTTTGAAAAGGCATAACTTATTAAAATCTTCACCTTTGAAAAGAGCGGCGTTCTTTATGGTCGTGGATTTTGTCATTTTCTATTTTTCTTTATGGCTCGCTTATAATCTTCGTTTCAATTTCCATATGCCTTCCGAACATATCGTCGGTTTTTCAAAACTTGTATGGATATATATTTTTATTAAAATTGTTATATTTTTTGTTTTTAAAATATATTTTATTACGTGGCGCTATTTTGTGCTTGAAGATGCAAGGCGTGTACTTTTCGCATTAGTAGTTGCCGCTGTAATATTTATCTTGTATGTAAAAACTTTTTATACGGGAGCTTTCCCCAGAACAGTAATTCCTATCGATTTTTTAATTTCGTTTTTTTTGATAGGTGCTTTTCGTTTTTCAAAGCGTATCATACGTGATTTACGCGGGAACAGATTAAATCCTACCGTAATCATCGGTGCAAATCAAAAGTCGATACAAGTTATAAGCAGTGCGCAGGAAGGGATGATAGATTTTTTTCCTGTCGCTATAGTGGATGACGACCCTAGTGTTATGAATGCCTATTTTTTAAATAAAAAAGTTTATTCATGCCAAAAATTGGATTTTTTAATTCAAAAATACAACATCAACAGCGCTATCATCACAAAAAATTACGATCCCGATGCACTAGACGCTTTGTTTGAGCGTTTGAAAAAAGCGGGTGTGGAAAATATCAAACTCTCCAAACTTTTAGGAAATAAAGAAGAGAAACTACGTGATATCTCTATCGAAGATTTACTTGCCCGTCGTCCTAAGGATCTCGATACCAAAGTGATCGACAGATTGATAGAGGATAAGGTAGTGATGATTACCGGTGCGGGCGGGAGTATCGGGAGTGAGATTGTCAGGCAGTGTGCCAGAAGTGGTGCAAAGCGTTTGATATTGCTTGATCACAGCGAATTCAATCTCTATCAGATTTGTGAAGAGATTTTACACAGTGATGTCGTTCCTTTGATGCAGTCGGTGGTGGATAAGAAGTTACTGGAGAAGAGTTTTCAGACTTATCGTCCCGATATCGTTATTCATGCGGCGGCATACAAGCATGTGCCGCTTTGTGAAGAGAATGTCGAAGGGGCTATTTTAAACAATATCATCGGTACGAAAAATTGTATCGATCTCTCTATCAAATACGAAGTGGATAAATTTGTACTTATCTCCACCGACAAAGCGGTACGACCGACCAATGTTATGGGGGCTACAAAGCGTATTTGCGAACTCTATGCACAAAATGTCGAAAGTGGTAAGACATTGATCACCGGTGTGCGCTTTGGAAATGTTTTAGGCTCTTCCGGAAGTGTGATTCCCAAGTTTAAGAAGTTGATTGCACAAAACAGACCTTTGACCATTACCCATCCTGAAATCACACGCTATTTCATGTTGATTCCCGAAGCGTGTCAGCTTGTTTTACAGGCGGCGGCGATTGCGCAGAAAAACGAACTCTTTATTTTGGATATGGGAAAACCGATCAAGATTGTCGACTTGGCGAAGAAGATGCTGAAAATCTATGACAGAGAAGATTTGGGTATTCGTTTTACGGGACTTAGAAAGGGTGAGAAATTATATGAAGAATTACTGATCGATGAAGGTGATAAAAAGACGATGTATGATTCGATTATGGTTTCTAAAAGTACGGAGTACGATATAGACAAACTGAACAGGGAAATTGAGGAATTACTAATAACTGAAGATAAAATCAAAAAACTTAAAGATATTTTACCTGAATTTCATCATGAAGTTTAAATATAAATTTGGTAATCTATAAGTAAATCGAAAATTAGAAATAAATATTAAGGTATCGGTATTGAAAGTTTTTGTCTTTTTGTCTTTATTGTTTTTGAGTACACTGGTATCCGCTGCTGAGTTGGTGACTGACACCCATCTGTTAAAACCGCAGGAACGTGTGGAGTTTTACCCTAAAAGAGGAGAGTCCCTCTCAATAGTCAAAGATTTGACACACTATGTTCCAAAAGCAAACTATGACATTGTGATGCGTAACGGTCAAAAGGTCTATTTTGAAAAAGAGAACCAGACGGATGATATTTATATCATTTTCAATGAAGATACAAGTGACGGGGATGTAGTTTTTATCAAGGTCAACGAAGGGTACTTTACTTATACGACACAGTCATTTCATAAACTCCCTTCAACCGTACGTAAAATTTTAAAAGCGAGTGAAAAACGAAACAGTATCAAAAGGCATATCGATAAAGAGAAAAATGTCATCATCGAATCGGAAGAGTTTTGTTTTGATGCCAACGGAGAGATTGTAGATTGTAAATCACCGGCGGCAACGATCAATCAGCCGCAGACTCCCGTAGTCGTTCAACCTTTCGTACCGACACCTCCTAAAACGGAAAAAGTTACTTCTGCGGAACAAACAAACGTTGTAGCGAAAAAGAGTGTACCGGAAGAGAAAAGAGAGAATCTTTTTACCTCCTTTGCACAGAAATTGAAACTGGCATTTGCAAAAATTACGGAAAATTTAAAAGTATCTTCTCAAAAAGAGGAGTCGATTACCGGGAAAAAAGAAGAAACGAATAAAACGGTTGTTTCGGAAAAACAGATTTCCAAAACAAAAACAGAAGAAAAAAAGATCGATCAAAAAGAAGAACCGTTGGTTTTACGCCAAAAAAAGAGTGGCAATATCGATAAATACAATACACTTTCCGACCAGGAGATAAAAGCTGTTTCCAAAAGCAGTGTGCCGAAGTTCTATGCCTTACCGCAAAATGAGCAGATAAAAGCCTATGAAAAGGTAGATGTGGATTTGCACAATCTGCAAGTCGTCAAACCACGTTTACAACAAAAGCTCTCTTTATCTCATGAAAATATCTCGGCACAGACTTCCAAACCACAGATGGCTTCCGTCACAGCACCGGTGATAGCGCGCAACGATGTACCGGAAACGCCAAAGATGCAGACTCCGCAGTTGCAACCGAAAACTTTATCTCAACCTGCTTCTGTTGCCAATACGGATATGGTAGCACCTCCTTCTATAACTTTGCCGAAAGT
>Ga0256843_1001139_pt1 | contig 21466 bp, 21 predicted proteins | sample AlvinellametaG_FD_191572 | JGI IMG/M metagenome (GOLD analysis project Ga0256843, IMG submission 191572) | Pompeii worm associated microbial communities from hydrothermal vent at the East Pacific Rise, Pacific Ocean - Alvinella | ecosystem: Host-associated > Annelida > Integument > Unclassified ... | reverse complement strand
CAATTCCACCCTGAACTCCCCTACCCTTAACCTCACTAACAGTCATACCAACATAACCAGCATCTGACAAGGCCTTCTTAACAATCTCCAACTTCTCAGGCCTTATAACCGCCTCAACCTTCCTCATTTTATCAACCTCCGCTGTTGTGTATAATCATTACTACTGGAAACGGAAATCTTATTCTTAGGGAAACGGAAATTACATTCCTAACTACTCTCAACAATAGTATAAAAACTTTTCTATAAACAATAAATACGTATATTCAATTACAAATATTAATTAATATTCATTAAAACATTGTGTGTTAAAAAATTTAAAGAATAGAATTAAAAGATAAATGGTTTCTACAAAATCATATATTCTCCTTTTGGACGTTTTGAGTAAGGTTGTGAAAATATATAGAAAAACCGTAAATTATATATATATGGAAGTAGGAAACTCATTTCCAGAATCATCTAAACAATCCAATCGGGGGATGAAAATGAACGTCGAACAGGCAATTGAATATGTAAAAAAGAACAATGTTAAGTTTATAAGATTTCAGTTCGTAGATATATTAGGATTCCCTAAAAATGTCGCATACCCCGTAAAGTCAGGAGAAAAAGGAATGGAAGAATTAAGAGAAATATTCGAAAACGGAGTTTGGTTCGATGGTTCATCAATCACTGGTTTTGTTGGCATTGAAGAGTCAGATATGCTCTTAAAACCTGACTTGGAGACGTTATCAGTTCTTCCATGGAGACCTGAAGAGAAGAGTGTAGCAAGAGTTATCTGCGATGTTTATAAAGATGAAAAGACACCATTCGAAGGAGATCCAAGAAGTAGATTAAAAGCTATTTTAAACGAATTAAAAGAAGAAATGAATGGAGAGTTTTTCGTAGGACCAGAGCCAGAGTTTTTCTTGTTGAAAAGAGATCCACACAACCCACACAGATGGGTTCCTGCTGACGATGGGGGCTACTTCGATGTTGAGCCATTAGACGATGCTCCAGACATTAGAAGAGATATTGTTTTAGCGTTAGAAAACCTTGGCTTCCACGTTGAGGCATCACACCACGAAGTTGCTCCAGGACAGCACGAAGTTGATTTCAAATTCGACAATGCTTTAAAAACAGCTGATAGTGTTATAACATTCAAGATGACAATAAAAAACGTTGCTAAGAAGCACGGTTTAAAGGCAACATTCATGCCAAAACCATTCTTTGGAATGAACGGAAACGGAATGCACTGCCACCAGAGTGTTTGGTTTAACAATGAGCCATCATTCTATGATCCAGAAGGCCCATACAACGGATTGAGTGAAACATGTTTAAGTTATATAGCAGGAATATTAAGCCACGCTAAGGCATTAGTTGCTATAACAAACCCAACAGTCAACTCATACAAGAGATTAGTTCCTGGTTATGAAGCTCCTGTAAATATTGCATGGGCTAACAAGAACAGAAGTGCTATCATCAGAGTCCCAGCTGCAAGAGGAAAAGCAACAAGAATCGAGTTCAGAGCTCCAGACCCAACATGCAACCCATACTTAGCATTTGCTTGTATGTTAGCTGCTGGATTAGATGGAATTAAAAACAAGATGAGTGCTCCAGAGCCAGTTGAGAGAAACATCTTCAAGATGTCAGAAGAAGAGAAAAAGCAGTTAGGAATTGAATCAGTTCCTGCAAACTTAGCCGCTGCTTTGGATGAGTTAGAGAACGATGAGGTCTTGCAAAAGGCATTAGGAAAACACATATATGAAAACTACATGGAAATTAAGAGAGCTGAGTGGGATGAGTTCAGAATATCCGTTACCGATTGGGAGAAAGGAAAATACTTAATATACTAAGTCAATTAGCACAAACTTTTTATCTATAACTTTTTATCTACTTTTTAATTTTTTAATTATGCTTTTTTATAGAATTTTTATTAATCATTGACATTTAAAAATTGGAGTTAATAAATTATAAATTGTAAATTATTTATCAATTAATCTTAATTAATCAGATTCAGTTATGATGTGAGAGCATGAAGGCAATAACAGTTTTAAGCGGTGGACTTGACTCCACTGTTGCAACACTCATTGCAAAAGATCGCGGTTATGAGATAACAGCAATAACCTTTAACTATGGACAGAAAGCAGTAAAAAGAGAAATAAATTCTGCAAAAAAGATATGCGAGATATTGGGAATTAAACATATAGTAGTTGATCTTCCCTTCGTTAAGCAGTTTGGAAAAAGTTCCCTAATAACTGAAAAAGAAATTCCAACACTAAAAATGAACGAATTAGATAGTGAAAAGGCATTTGATACAATGAGAGCAGTTTGGGTTCCTGCGAGGAATGTAATAATGTTCGGTATAGCAAGTGGTTTTGCTGAATCATTGGGAGCAGAAAAAATATTCATTGGAATAAACAAAGAGGAAGGGATTACATTTCCAGACAATACGATAGAGTTTGTTGAAGCATTTAATAGAGTTTTAGAGTATGGAACACTAAATAAGGTTAAGATAGAAGCTCCACTATATGACAAAACAAAGGAGGAGATTGTTAAATTGGGAGCTGAGTTGGAGAAAAAACTTGGTGTTGAGGTTTTAAAGTATAGTTATTCTTGCTATCATGATAACGGAGAGGACTTTTTACATTGTGGAAAGTGTGAAAGTTGTATGAGAAGAAAGAGGGCTTTTTTGAATGCAGGAGTTGAGGATAAAACAAGATATATTGAATAAAATATATTAATAAAATATTAACAAAATTAAAATTCAAAAACAAAAAGTTATAATGCTTTCAGTTTTAATCAGAAGGGGTTATGATCTCATAAAATACCTTAGCCATTTTAACCAAGTCATCTATTCTTATATGCTCATTTGGTTGATGAGCTGTTTCTTCCCCAATTCCCCAAACTGCAACTTCATATCCTTTGAATCTTAAAAATGCCGCAACAGTCCCTCCACCCATTCCACACAATTTCGCATCTTCGTTTAAAACTTTTTTTATTGCTCTTTTTAACTCTAAAACAACTTTGGAATCTTTTTTGGTATAATTTGGTTGTTCCTCTTTTAGTATTTTATAATTTATTTGCACCTCTACTGAGGGATCGTAATATTTTAACCCTCTTCTAAAATCAAAGGTTTTTATAAAGTTATCTATCTCTTTTAAAACATCTTCTAAACTATAAGTAGGTAGAATTCTACAATCAAATACCACTTCAACGTGTCCGGGAATTGTATTTGGATTTTCAACTCCACTTTTTAAGATTGTTGGTTCAAAGGTTGAGTATTTTGGTAAGAAGATCTCATCAACATTATCAAATTTCTCATAAAGTTGTTTATATAGTTTATTTGCAAAGTTAAAAGCTATAACATCTGCATTAACTCCATTTTCTGGCGTGCTTCCATGACACTGTTTTCCTTCTATATCAAATTTTATCCACAATATTCCTTTTTCTCCAATTTCAATAAAATCCCCTTTTGGTGTCCCAAAGTCAGGAACAATTATCAAGTCATCCTTTTTAAATATCTCATTTTCAAAGTTTAACAAATATTTTAATCCATATTCACTGCCATCTTCTTCATCAGAGACAAAAATCAAGGATAGGTTGTATTTTGGTTTAACATTATCACTCTCAAAGATCATTTTTAATAATAACAAAGAGGAGACAATTCCCTTATGGTTGTCCTCACTACCTCTTCCATATATCTTTCCATCTTTAAGAACGGGCTTATAAGGATCTGTTTCCCATAAACTAATATCTCCCTCCGGAACAGTATCTAAGTGAGAGATAATGTGTAATGTTTTCTCTTTTCCAAAATCTAATTTAAATACAATATTTGGTCTTTCAATGCCGTATTTATCTATTGTCGTGTAATCTTTCAGCGTGTAATTTGTTATCCCATATTTGTTTACATATTCTATTAATTTTCTTTTAACATAGTTTGCTTTTTCTTTTTCTCCTTTTCCTCCAAAAGATGGATTGACGGAGTTTATCCTTATCAGATCGCTTTCTAATTGTATGGCTTCTTTTGTTAGATCCATAATCTCATCTCATTTATTTTTTATACCATTGATTATATTAGATAAAATTTTTAGCAGGATTTTTTTATCTTCATTATCAAGATTTAGCTCATTTAGAATTTTAATGATCTTGTGTATTGGTTGGTAGTATTTTTCATAAATTTTAAGGATTTTTATAGCATCTTCAGTTAATTCATATATCTTCTTTTCTTTTCCCAATTTTGTTTTTTCTTTGGATTTTAATTTTAAACATCCAATTCTCTCAAGTTCTTTGAATATATCGCTTATTGTTTGTTCTCCAACGTAATGTTTTTCAGATAATTCACTATGTTTCATCTTTTGATTAATTTTTCTGGTGATATTATAAATAGTGATTTCTTCCCCCTTAACTCCAAGATTTATAATCTCTCCCATTAATTCCAGCTTATTATGCAACTTTTTTGGCATAATTTCATCCAAAAATTTAGTGTGCATACAATAGATGATATTAAAAGCTTTATTCAAAAACACCCGAGATTTTTGTTGAATATCACTATATATAACCCAAAGTAGTCGTATAATAATTGTAAAATTTGCTGGGGGTGAATCCCATGGTAGCTCCAAGAAAACCAAAAAATCCAAAGAAATAATATAATTACCTAATTTACTTCCTTTTTGTTTTGTTAATCTTTACTTCTGATTTTTAATTATCTTTTTCTATTTCTCTCTTACTTTTAATTTTATATTTGCTCCATATTCATTTTAAATCTTACTTTAAATTTTAAATCTTAATTTTATTTTAACTTTTTGATTATCTTATTTAGTTATGTTATCAACACGTTATTTTTAAATATATAACTAAAAGGATAATGTGGGAAATATATATCAAAATACCAAGGAGTAGGAATCTCCAAACTCCAATATTCCCTTTAGATAATCTTAGAGTTATCAAATTCGCAAATGAAGCAATTAAAGTTCCATTTCCACCAACGTTAACCCCGTAAGCAATGGGAAGCCAGTTATTGTATAAATTAGAAAGCAATACAGCAGCTGGAACGTTTGAGATAATTTGAGAGAGGAGAGAAGAGTAAATCATTAGCATAACGTTGTTGCACTTTATTAAAAACATATCTATGACGCCTGTTCTCTTTAAACCTTCTATATCTACAAATAGAAATATGAAAGTTAAGAGGAGGAGATAATCGATCTTTGGCTTTTTGTAAAAAAGAACTAAAAGTATTAATGGAAGGGCATAAATAAAGTTTAATTTTCCAAATATGCATAATAAAACCAACACAAATAACGCCAAATACAACAACCATTCTTTTTTAAATTCAATGTCTGAAATCGTTGCCTTATATTTTTTAAATTCTAAGAAAGGTAGTATAACAATTATCCCAAAAATTTCAAATGGAATCATACTAATAATAAATTTCAAAGCCCCAATATTATAGAAATGATATAGATAAAGATTCTGCGGGTTTCCTATTGGAGTTAACGCACTTCCTATGTTTGCTGAGATTCCTTCAAAGATCAGTAGTTTTTCTAAATCATCAAAGGGAAGATCTGCATATTCAGAGATTATTAAAGTTAGAGGAATTATCACAAAAAGAGAGACGTCATTTGTTATTATTGCAGAAAGAAATAGCGTTAAAAATATTAAAACAAGGAAAACCCTTTCAGATCTTTTTAATATTTTTAAAGAAATATAATCTAAAAACATTGTATCTTTCATAACATTTACAACAACCATTAAATAAAATAAGGAAAATATTGTCTTCCATTCAATTGCATGGAAAGCAAGGGTTGGGCTAACCAAATTAAATATCAAAAGTAAAATTCCAATTCCAATAAATACTAAAAATATAAATGTATCAATTCTCATCCTTTCCCTCAATGGTGATCAATTATGAGATGCTCCCTATGCAATAAAAAACTTTGCTATGTCGGAAAAGATTGTAGAAAAGATATTACTGAAAAAATAATTAAAGAATACTTAAAAGAAGAAAATTTAAAAATTACTAAGGTCTCATCCTATATAGAAGCAACTTACTATATGAAAAAAACCAGATTAGAGGAGATCATTGAATTTTGTAAACTTATGGATTATAAAAAAATTGGAATAGCATTTTGTATTGGTTTAGAGAATGAAGCAAAAACATTGTCAAACATCCTCTCTAAACATTTTGACGTGTATAGTGTCTGTTGTAAAGTATGTGGAATAGATAAAGATAGTTTTGAATTAAAAAAAATTCGAGAAGGGGAAAAAGAGGCAATGTGCAATCCCATTGGACAGGCAGAAATTTTAAATGACATTGGGACAGATCTGAATATAATGGTTGGGTTATGCATAGGACATGATATTCTATTTCAAAAATATTCAAATGCTCCAACCACAGTTTTTATTGTAAAGGATCGAGTTTTAGCCCACAATACAGTCGGAGCAATTTATAGCAAATACTATTTAAAAAAACTTTTAGAGGGAGATTGATGAACAAAAAATCTTTAAAACCGATAATATGGGATGATGAAAAGAAAGAGTTAATTTTAATCGACCAAAGAAAGCTTCCAAATAAATTGGAATACTTTATCTGTAAAACTTATGAAGATGTTGCCTACGCAATCAAAGAGATGGTAGTTAGAGGAGCTCCAGCAATAGGTGTCTCTGCATCATACGGCATGGCCTTGGCTGAGATAAAAAATGAAGATATATTAAATGCCTACAACACCCTAAAAAATACACGACCAACAGCAGTTAATTTATTTTGGGCATTAGATAGATGTTTAACCGCCTATAAAAACGGAAGATCAATACTTGAAGAGGCAAAAAAGATCCATAAGGAAGATATAGAAACATGTAAAAATATTGGAATAATTGGAGAAAAACTTATTGACGATGGAGATACAATACTAACTCATTGTAATGCTGGGGCATTGGCAACATCCGCCTATGGAACTGCTTTAAGTGTTATTAGATTTGCCTTTTATAATGGCAAGAAGATCAGAGTTATAGCAGATGAGACAAGACCGAGATTGCAGGGAGCTAAGTTAACGGCCTTTGAACTCAACTATGAAGGAATTCCAGTTAAAGTTATAACCGATAATACAGCTGGCTTTTTAATGCAGAAGGGAGAGATCGATAAAATCATAGTTGGAGCAGATAGGATATTAGCAGATGGAACCGTGTATAATAAAATTGGAACTTACAGCTTAGCAGTTTTGTCTAAGTATCATGAAATCCCGTTTTATGTTGCTGCCCCTCTTTCAACTTTTGACTTAACCAGTAAAGAAGAGGATGTTATTATTGAAGAGAGAGATGAAAAGGAAGTTGCTTATATAGATGGAGTTAAAATAATCCCTGAAGGGGTTGGTTGTTATAATTATGCCTTCGATAAAACACCTCCAGATTTGATAACCGCGATTATTACTGAAAAAGGTATTGTAAAGCCAAATAAAGATGAAATTTTAAAATTATTTAGCAAGTAGTTAGATGGATAAGGGGTAGAAACTATGGGATGTGTTGATAAACTAAACTATGAGATCTTATACAAAGGAGGATTCAAGGACTGTGCAGAGTTTATAAGAAAAAATTTTAAAAATATAAAGGAGAAAGAAGCAGGATATGAAATATTCGAAGGTATTTTTTTGATTGGAATTCCTCCGATACCTGTTGCATATGAAGAGAACTGTATAATTTTTCCATATACAAAACCATGTTATGGAACGTTTGTTTTAAAAGTAAATCTCAGTGAAAATGAGAAAGAAAAAGAAAAAATGGGAGAAGACAAAAATAAGAAAAGTTTTTTATCAAAATTAAAATTTTGGTGAAATGATGAGTATTTTGATAGTGGTTGGATGCCCAGAACCTCCTGCTCTAATACCGTCTGTTTTATATTTAATAAATCAGTTAAAGAAAAAAGGATTTAATGTTGTTGTAGCAGTGAATCATGCTGCCTTAAAATTGTTGGAAATAGCTGATGATGACAAATACTATTTAAAGGGCGTTGGGGCTGTCGATATTGATGAAGGGCTTAGAGGAATCGAAGGCATCGATAGGATAATAACCTTTGTCCATAATGATGGGGGGGTTAGTTATACAGCAACATACAAAGCCAAATATAACAAACCAACCTACGCCATTGTTTTTGGAAGAAAAATAAACAGTGATCATGTTGAGGCATTAAAGAACAGCAATATAAACGTTTATACTGCAAGAGCGTTTCACAACCCCCTGCCTATTGTTAACAAAATAAAAGAGATTTTAGCAAATATCTAATATAGCAGGGCATTTAATAACTTCTAATAACCTTTAAAAACTCATCTACTTTTTTTAGGTCTTTTTTTCCGCCGTAAGCTTCTAAGGATGAAGATACATCTATTGCATAAGGGTTAACTGTCTTAATTGCCTCAACTACATTATCCTTATTCAAGCCGCCTGCTAAAATCAGGGGTTTTGTTAAATATTTGTTAAGATGTTTAGAGACATCCCAATTATGCACTTTTCCTTCCATTTTTACACGTTCTATTTTTGTATCTACCAATATTGCATCAACATACTTTTCATACTTTTTAACTTCCTCTAAAATAGATTTAAAATCAATATCCTCATCCTTAGGAATATGTATAACTTTTATAATGTCAGCATTTAATTTATTCTCACTTTTCAATCTTTTTAGTTCTTTAACAAACTCTACACTTTCAAATCCATGAAGTTGTAAGGCATTTGGTTTTAAAAGTTCATAGATCTCTAACACATCAGAGATCTGCTCTGGCATGATTACAGAGACAAGTGTAGTGAAGGGGGAGATACATGATTTGAGTTCAATAGCTTTATCTAATGTTATCTTTCTTGGCGTTTTTACTGGAACGTCTACAATAACACCAACGGCATGAACTCTTTTTGATATATATTCCATATCTTCCTTGTTAGTTATTCCACATATCTTAATCTTTACCAAGAAACCACCTCATAATTTTTAGAGGTTTAATTTTTATTTAGATTTTTTCTTATTTTTTGTGATTGTTAAGGTTTTTGGATCTTCCCCTCCCCCTTCGTTAGAGTTTTCTGAGGTAACTTCATCAATAACCTGTATTAGATAGTCAACTAACTCCTTTAATGTTGAAATTATCTCTGGAGTTATCTTAATAAGGTCTTCTTCTGTTATAACACCAATTATTTTTCCTCCATCGGAGATAAATAACTCTCTCGTTTTATGCTTGCTCATCAATTTTAACGCTTCATCTATCGTTGTCTCTGGAGGAATTGTTATAAGCTTTGATGAGGATATATCCTCTATTTTAACTTTATCTGGAGATAGTTTTTTAATTAAAACCTTTTTTAGTATATCCTTCTCTCTCGCTACTTCTATCTCATTCTTAGATCTCTCGCAAACTACGAGAACGCATGGAACTTCTTCTTCCACCATCAATTTTGCTACATCATAAACTGAAACATCCCCACTAACTACGATCGGTCTTTTCATTATGAGTAAAACTGGAACCTCCCCTACCATTGTATTCCCCAACTATCTTTAAAGTTTTTCAAATATATTATCTCCTCAAGGTTTAAGTATCTTATTTATTTTTGACTTTGATTATATTTATACCTTAATATAATTGACATAAAAACGATATAAATATATTTTTGGCTAAACCGAAAAGCTTATATATCAGTTTTACATACTTTAATTTCGCTTGCGAGGGCTCGTGGTCTAGATGGCTATGATGCCGCCCTGACACGGCGGTGGTCGGGAGTTCGAATCTCCCCGAGCCCACCATAATTTATTTTCTTTTTATCAACGATGAAACTTTTTCAGATGGTTTTTATTAAAGGTTTTAGTTTTTTAAATAATTATGTTATTTTTATCGTTTAACCCTTGCTATTTTATCATTTTTATTGTTTTATTTTATTGTTCTATTTATTCATCTATTTAAAAATTATGATTTTTAGTTATCCTAAATTGATCCATAAACTTTGGAATAGCATTTACTGCATAGTTCAACGAAACCGATTCATATCTTTCTTTTAAGTATCCTTTTTCTATCATAATCCTCCCCACCCAATCAGAGAATCTTTTATCTTGGATAACTACAACTCCATAATCTTCTTCTGTCCTTATCAACCTCCCAATCATCTGAACGAGCGTTCTTGCCATTCTGTCAAAAGATGTCATTAAAAAAGCTCTCCAATGAGCATCTTTAACTCCTTTTTTTCTAAATTTCTCCTCTAAGAGTTTTTGTTCTCTCATTATAAGTGGGGTTGGAACTGGAAACGGAAGGGCATCGATAACCACACCAATAAGTGCCTCTCCCGGAATATCAACACCCTCAGCAAATCTTCCAGTTGCTAACAAAATTCCTCCAACTTTCTCAAAATGCTCTTTTAATTGCTTAGCTTCATTTCCATCCATTCCTTGCTCATATACATGGACGTTTTTATTTTTTATTGATGTTTTGTTAAGGTTTGATTTTAAATACTTATAAAAACTGTCCAAATCTTCAAAACTTTTAAATAAAACTAACGAATTTCCATTTATTGCTTCCAATATTTTTAAAAGGTTTTCATTCGCTTTTTTTCTATCTTTTTTTTCATATTTCATATCAACGCCATCTTTTAAGGCAAATATCTTTTTCCTATTCTTTGGAAATGGACTATCCAATGTCAGAAATTCTGGTTTTTCAACTCCTGTTTTCAAAGCATGCATCTTCAAGTTTCCAATTGTTGCTGAACAGTGTATAACCACGGCATTTCCATATAACTCCTTCAAATAACTGCTAACAAAAACTGGCTCGCAGAGTAGGGATGATCCACTCCTATACACAACATAATTGTCATTTATGTATCTCAAATTTTTTATATTCTCTATAAATTCGAGAAGATACATATCAGATAACTTTTTCCTATGGATAAAATCAAGTTCTATGGCAATTAACGCCCTACTGTCTATTTCAAACCTTAACTCCTTCCTATCGATCTCTTCATTCTCTTTAAAATTCAATATTTTATTTTTTATGTTATTTATTTGATAGTAAGCGTCTAATATCACTCCTAATATGGCCAATTCTTCCTTATACTTCCAGGATCTTACGCTCTCTCCATCAAACATAATTGTATCTTTGCATACATCAATGTCTATGTTCTTTCCAATCAAATATCTCTCTAAAATTTCCCAAAAGCTTTCATCATCAACATCCAACCTCTTTCTCAATATTGGAGGAGCATAATGTATTGCCATATATTTTAATCTATTTATTGGTAATTCAGGATTAATCACAATGGTTGATGCATTTCTTACACTTCCCTCCAATTTATGGGCCTCATCGCATATTATTATATCAATACCTCTACTCGCTTCAATTTCCTCTTTTGCATAATAAAACATGCTATTGTTCATCACCACTATATCAGCCAAAATACTATCGATCTTTGCCTTTTGATATTCACACGTGCAGAGAGGGCAGTAGTATATAACTTTATCTCCCAACTTTACCTGATGCTTTTTTAATCCACAGTAGCAGATCGGTTTTCTGTTTGGTCTGTAAAGGCATTTTTTATTTAATTGGCAGTATAACCGATTTGCTTTTCCTCCTTTTGATTTACATGTAAAATTACTTTTTCCCATTAAAAATGCAACATTCAAATTGTGTTTTAATGAACTTAAATCATCATAAATTCTAACCTGCTGATCTATTGTTTCTGTTAGGATTAGAATCCTCTTCCCTCTCTCTGCAAAATATAAAGCCGGAATTAAATAACTCAGTGTTTTGCCCACTCCTGTCGGTGCTTCTACTATCAAGTTTTTTTTATTTTTTATGCAGTTGTAAATTTTTAGCATCATCTTTTTTTGGGGCTCTCTAACCTTCGGATATGGAAATTTTTCTTCAATATATCTCTCAAAATCCATAACTTTCCTCTCCGTTTGGATTTAAATTGTTTGTTGTTAATTAAAAATTTAATTAAATTTGATAAATTATTAAAATATTAATCAAAAAATTTAAATGAAAATTAAAAAAAGTGTAAAAAGTATTTGACATGAAAGAAAAATCAAAAATTTGTATTGAAAACTTTATCTATCTTATTTTTTACTGATCGTAATCTTTATGTGTGTTCTCCACTGCTTTGTTGTAATACTCTACCGCCTTTTCAAGATCTCCCTGTCTTTCATATATTTTAGCTTTACTGAGCAGGGCTCTAATGTAGTGAGGTTGCAGTTCGATAACTCTGTCATAGCATTTTAATGCCTCCCCCAATTTTCCAAGTTTTTGGTAAAGTTCTCCCTTGTAATACCATAAAGCAACGTCATCTTCTCTTATCTTCAATCCCATGTTTATATATCTTTCTACATCTTTTAAGTCCCCTATGAGAAGTAATAAAGAGACAGCATGTCTTATTGCATCTATCCATCTAACATTTAGTTCGTCGATCAATTTTTTAAAACATTCTATTGCTTCCTTAAATCTACCCATTCTTTTTAATAAAACTCCTTTAAGATATAGTGCGTTTTTATCTTTTGGTTTTAACTCTAATGCCCTATTAAGGCATAGAAGTGCCTCTTCATACTTCCCAAGTTTTCTCAAGATCTCTGCTTTTTTAACCCACATCGGAACAAAATTTGGCGTATATGCTAAAATTTCATCGTATGTCTTTAACAGTTCATCATACTCCCCCAAAAATTCTAAACATATGGTTTTTAATAAGAAAGCAGATGGAAATTTATTTTCAATACCGAGTGCTTTGTTGTAGCATTTTAATGCCTCTTCACAGTTTCCACTCATTCCATAAAGTTGTCCCAAGATCATCCACATGATTGGATTTTTTGATTCTAATTTTAAAAGTTGTTCAAATGTATCTATTGCTTCCTTTATCTCCCCCTTAGCAGATAATGCAAGACCTTTTAAAAATAAAGCCATATAAAAGTCCGGCTCTAATTCTAATGACTTTTCAGCATAATATATTGATTTTATCAAATTTCCTTCGAATAATTCGCGATATGATCTTAAAACATTTGCAATTGCTTCTAATGTGTCAACCCTTGGGGTTTTTTTTCTGTTCATATCTTAACCACCATAAAAAATTAAAATTAATAAAAATGTTTGTTAATGGGATATAAATTATTTTTTGTTAAATTTTATTTTATAAATTTTTAGTATTTTTTAAATAATTTTAAACTTTTTAAACTTTAAATTCTATAACATTTATTTATCGAGAGCCATGTTGTAATACTCGACTGATTCTTCAATTCTACCTAATTTCTCTAAAACTCTGGCTTTCCCTAATAGAGCTTTTGTATGGTGGGGCATTAATTCAATCGCTTTATCATAATACTTTAATGCCTTTTCAAGATCTCCCTGTTTCTCATACAATCTTCCTTTAAAATACCATAAACTTGGATCATTTGGCCTTAGTTCAAGCCCCATCTCTATATATTTTTTCGCTTTTTCAAGTTTGTTAAATAAAAAGCAGAGATAGATTGCATCTCTAATAACACCCAACCATCGCACATTTAACTCATCAATAAGTTTTTCATAGTATTTAAGAGCTTCATTTAACTTTCCAACTCTTTTAAGCAGTAGTGCTTTTAAATATATGGCATTTCTATCATTTTCGTTTATTTCAAGAACTTTGTCTAAACAAACAAGTGCCTCCTCATACTTTCCAAGCTTTCCAAGCATGTGTGCTTTAAACAAATATGCAGGAATGAAATTAGGAGATAGTGAAATTAACCTATCGCAGCACTTTATTAATTCTTCATATCTCCCAGAAAAGCAGAGGCATAATGCTTTAAAGAAGAATGCGGTTGCAAATTTCTCTTCAATATTTAATGACTTCTCATAACATTTTAATGCCTCATCTAAATTACCCATAATCTCGTAAAGTTGTCCAAGAAGTGCATATGCAATTGGATCGTTTGAATTTGAAGTTATTTCTTTTAGATACTCTATCGCTTTTCCAACCTCTCCTAAGATTGCCAAAGATATTGCTTTTAAAAATTTTGCAAATTTAAATTTTGGATTAATTTCAAGAGCCATATCTATGCAATAAAGAGATTCTAACAGATCCCCCCTATCCCTACATTCGTATGACTTCAATAGATACGTTAATGATGCCAATACATCCGTTTCTCTCAGATCTCTTTCAAATTCTTTCTTACTATCATCTTTATTTTCTAACTCCATAACAATTCACCGATTCATATAGTAAATTTCATACTCGAAATATTTAAAATACTAACTTATTATTGTCTTAGGATATATATTAAAATTATGTATTATCGTTAAAATTGTAAAAGCGAATGAATAAGTATTCAATTTTTAAAATTAAAAATTATTATTTTTGCAATTTAACAAAAAATAATTTAAAAAACATTAAAAAAACAGCTGTTTATCAACATCTCCCTCTCCTATAAACACATCACTAAATCTTGTTAAATAGTTTCCAATATCTAAAAGTTTTTCAACCTCTCTATAAAATGGCATCTTTCTAAAATGTTCCCTTCTGTTGAGTTCTAACAAATATCTTATGATCTCTTTTTCATTATTTTTGGTATCAAACTTCATTAAATTAACCTTTATTTCATCTATCTTACTAAACAATCTATCGTTTTCATACCCAAATACTTCATAACATCTCTCTAACAACATATCAAACGTCTCAGCACCAAAGATATATCTACCAAACTCTTCTCTCTCTTCCCATGTAATCTCCACATCGTCATAAAGCCATGTTTTACTACTATACTCCATTCCTGCATTTATTATCTCCTCAAAGCTATCAAAATACAACTCCTTTATTAGTTCTATAACCTCCTCTATCACTCGCTTATCAACATCTCCATGTTGGATTCCTTTACAGTAATGTTTTATTATTAAGAGAGGGGTTCCATCCCACTTTATCATACAACTAAATGGAAATATCCTACACATTAACGGTTTAAACTCAATCCCTTTTTCTAAATGAATTTTACATAAATTGTTGTTCAATAAAACACAGCCCTTTTCATCAACCTTTAATCTATATTTAAAATCCCCACAACACTCTTCTATTGCATATTCATAGTTTTTTAAACGTATCTTATCAAAGTAATTTAAATATATTCTCCATTTTTCGCATGAACAGCAATAGGCACAATTTATGCATTGATATGTTATTCCATCAAATGTTATCTCCCAGTCCATAGAGATCACTGCCCTTTTAATTTTATAATTGAATGAAACTCATAAAAATTTTAAAGATTTTAAAGTTTCATAGTAAAAATATTATACTAAGAGGTTAATAATCTTAATTATAAATTTTACGGTGATGTTATTGATAGAGCTTACGTATGCATTTTTATTTGTGGTGCTTGCTGTTTTGATTGCATATAGAGAAAAGCTGGGGATAGAAAAGAAGATAGTATATGTTTCAATATTGGCATTAATACAACTCTTTATACTTGGATTTGTTTTGCTATATATATTCTCTTTTGGAATGATTGGAGCATTTTTAATGATATTTTTTATGATAACACTCGCATCCTATTTGATAATGAGAGAAATTAAATTATCTCATAAGTCAAAATTATTTATCAGCTTGTTTCTTACTTTTTTAGCAACTACATCAGTTTCTTTGGCAATTTTAATTATTCCAAAAGTTGTTAAATTCGAGCCAATATATGTAATTCCACTTATGGGAATGGTTATTGGAAATACGATGAATACTGTTCACTTAGCCCTTGATAAGATCATTGATATGGTTAAATCAGAACGAGATATACTTTGGGGATACTTAGCACTTGGAGCTACAGAGATAGAGGCGTTGAGACCTTTTATTAAAAATGCGGTAAGATCAGCTATCATCCCCCAAATGAACAGAACGAAGTCCGTTGGTGTTATCTTCATACCGGGAGCGATGGTTGGGATGTTGCTAAGTGGAGCAAATCCAATCTACGCTGCTGAAATTCAAATTGTAATAATGTGGATGATATTAAGTTCCTCTGTAATTTCGAGTATTTTAATATGCTACTTGATGTATAAGGAGATTATTAGGGCTTAATATAAAAAATAAAAAATTGATAAAAATTAAAAGCAGATATTAAAACAGAAACATATAAAAATAATAGAAAATAATTTAGCCCCTAAGTTCCTTCATCTTCTCGATCCTCTTTTTAATCAGATCTATCTTCCCAATATCGCTCCTATGGTAAACCTCTCCTTTGATGTATTTTGTTGCTTCCTCAGCGATTTTTTCTGCAGTTGTTATATCATCCGCAACACCAACCACAGCAACAGCTCTCGATCCTGTCATGTATATAGAGCCATTCTCCTCATTAACTGATGCATAGTGCAAAATTGCTCCCAATTTTTTTATTGCCTCTTCATTAACTATAATCGGCTCTCCTTTAACTGGATTGTCTGGATAACCCTTAGGAACAACATACTTACATACAGTTGCCTTGTTCTCAAATTCAACTTCAAGATCTTTAAGTTTTTTGTCCACAATTGCCTTACAAACATCTAAAAAATCACTTTTTAATATTGAAAGAAGATTCATTGCCTCAGGATCTCCAAATCTTGCGTTGTATTCAATGATTTTAGGCCCTTCCTTAGTTAGCATAAACTGCCCATATAAAATTCCCTTGTAGCCACCAACTTCTTCTTTTAATGCCTTAACCGTCTCTTCCATGATTTCTTTTGCTAAATTAACATCTTCATCGGTCATGAATGGTAATTTATGATCTGGGCATGAATAAGAGCCCATTCCTCCAGTTATACTTCCCTTATCTCCCTCGAAGGCATGGGGGTGATCTTGAACAAATGGTGTAAACTTTATTGTATCTCCATCCACAAATCCGTGAAGCGTAAATTCAACACCCTCCAACTTTTCCTCTATCAGAACTTTACCTCCTCCCAATCCGCTCTCAAATACCTCTTTTGCATATTTTTTCGCTTCTTCATTATCTTTCAACTGCTCTCCAACAACTTTAACTCCCTTTCCTCCTGTTAATCCAACTGGTTTTACAACTACTTTGATTCCTTTTTGAGTTAACTCATCAATAAAACTTTCTAATTCCTCCCCATACTCGTCAAACGCTTTATATATTAAAGAACCCTTTATATTATATTTTTTAAATAAATTTCTCATGAATTCTTTATTTGTTTCTATTTGAGCAGCCATTTTGCTTGGACCAACTGCTGGAATTCCCAACTCCTCTAAAAGATCAACAACACCTTCCCCTAAAGGTGCCTCTGGGCCGATAACTGCTAAATCAGGTTTAATTTTTTCAGCAAATTCTTTAACTGCTTCCAAGTCCGTCTCTTTTGCTAATTTTACTTCTTCAGATAATCTTGCAATTCCTGGATTTTTATTTTTCATTAAGGTATATAACTTCACATTTTCGTTTTCTTTTAAAGCATGAGCTATTGCACTCTCTCTTGCTCCTCCTCCAATTAACAAAACTTTCACATTCTCACCTCTTTTTAGTAGAAATTAAAAACAGAATAGAAACAATATCATTTAACATATTAAGTTTTTTATTCTAACACGATCTCTCGATATTCTTTTTTTTCAGTGTCTAATATGCCTATTGTTGGAACGCCAGTTAAATAACCACAACACTCTCCAGGGTTTATTATCAACACATCGTTAAGTTCTTCAAACACTCTGTCATGGGTGTGGCCATAGATAACAACATCATACAACCCGGATTTTATTGCCATCTCTAAAACTGACTGATGATGCCCATGAGTAATAAAAAATCTCAAACCATCAATCTCAACAGAGATAAAGTCATCTATAATGTTCTCTTCATTTATATCCCTTAGCCAGTCCCTTAACTTACATCTCTCTCCATCATTATTTCCGTATGTTGCTATAATATTGGCATTCAAATTCTCAAATTCCTTTATCACAAACAAACTTACAAAATCTCCACAGTGAATTACAGTTTCTACCTCCTCCTCATTAAAAATATCGATTGCTTTTCGTATATTTGGAATATGGTCATGAGTGTCGCTTATTATTCCAATTTTCATTTTATCCCTCGGGACTTCAAAATTATAAACTGATTTAAAGTTGGCTATAAAGTTTTTTATTTTATTGGGTTATAATTTTATCCTATCTATTTTTTTATTATTTATCTTTTATCTTTTATTTTTACACATTTTGGGACTCAATAGTTTTTGATTTTTCATCAAAAAAATCTTTGCTTCATCTATTAGATCTACAACATACTTAACGCCTTCACTCTTTATTATTATGCTGTCTGATGTTGCAACACTCTCCCTGTTTTTAAGTTCAAAATCGCAATTTTTAACGCAAAAAACATCTCCTCTAATATTAAGATCCTTCATCTTCTCTCTGATCTTTTTTGCCAAAACTCCACTCTTAGATACCTGAGAATCTAAATATATACATGGAGTTATATTGTTATATTTGAGAATAGTTAATAAAAGATATATAGCAGTGTCTGTGAAGTCATTTAATTTATACTTTCCATAAACGTTCTCAAAGTCCCTATAAATATTATCATCACATAAAACAACTTCATTTCCTTTGATTAGTGCCTCCAAACCGATAAGGACATTAAACCCATCAACATATAATGTTTTTCCTTTTATATCTTTTAATTTTCTTAATTTCTTTTTGGTAAGTTTTACTTCCTCATCACTGTGAGTAGTTCTAACAATTCTAAGTCGATCCTCTCTACTCAACTTATAGTGATTTGCTACAAAATTCAATGCAACATCTTTTTTGTATCCTCTATTTATTAAATATTTGAAATCCTCCTTAGCCCTCTCGAGAGTCATAATCTCTCCTTATTATACACACATCTTCACACTCTCTACAAAATATACAACTATCTATATCTACTTTAACAATAAGAGAGTTTACATACTCATCAGGCGTTAAAATTGCTTGCAATGGGCATTTTTCAACACATTTTAAGCAGAGTTTACATTTTTTTGGATCGATGGTTTTGTTGATCACATCGATAGCTCCACATTCGCATAAACCACAACTATTACATCGATCTTTTATTATAATTGGAGTTTTTGGTTTTGGAATTTCGTTTTTAATTATTGGAATAGGGCAAACTAACACACATATCCCACATTTTAAACATTTATTCTCATCTATTGTAAATCTATCTTCTATAATCGCATTTGTTGGACAGACATCAACACACAAACCACAATGAGCACAGATTATTTCTCTAAACTTAAATATTGATATTGCATTTGTTGGACAAACACTCACACACAAACCGCAACCTATACATTCAGTTAATTGAATTGGTTTGGTTTTTGATGGCTTTTTAAATTTTTTCCTATTTGTTAAGAAGATATTTTTTATAATGGCTTTTATCAAACCCTTTCCCTTGAAAATTTTATAAAATTCCTCTTCCATAGATCTCACGTCAAAAATATTAAATATGTCATATATATTTAAATATACAAATTAATTTTTAAAAAAATAAAAACTATAAAACATATCAATAATTTGAAACAAAATTTTGGCGCCCTGGCCGGGATTTGAACCCGAGTCACGGGAGTGACAGTCCCGTATGATAGGCCGGGCTACACCACCAGGGCTCATAAAAAAATAAAAAGTGGCCGGCGGCGTCGCCCCTTTCCCGCCAGAAGGCAGTACTCGGGGCATCGCTGGGGGACTTAACTTCCGAGTTCGGGATGGGTTCGGGTGTAGCCCCCCCGCTATGACCGCCGTGCCAAAGAAATAACGGGCCCGAAGGGATTTGAACCCTCGACCACCTGGTTAAAAGCCAGGCGCTCTGCCAGACTGAGCTACGGGCCCTCTCAGCCCTTAGCTCGCGTGCGTTCCAAACTTATTGCGTTTCTCATATATATACTTTTCGGTTCTCCCCATAAGTGGGAGATGGTCCGGCGGGCCGGATTTGAACCAGCGACATGCGGATCTACAGTCCGCCGTTCTACCAGGCTGAACTACCGCCGGACAAAATGGTGGGCCTGCCCAGATTTGAACTGGGGTCTCAGGATCCCAAATCCCAAAGGATAGACCAGGCTACCCCACAGGCCCTCAATTAAACTACCATGGATTAAATGGAGCCCCGGGGGGGATTTGAACCCCCGACCACCTGATTACAAGTCAGGCGCTCTACCAGGCTGAGCCACCGAGGCACGCTTGCAGTATTAGTAAATTACTGATGTAGTATATAAAGTTTTCGGTTGTTTGTTCTTTCCAATCTATATAACATTAAAATAGATTGAAATATACTAAAAAATAAAAAAACTATTTAAACTATCTAATAAGTTATACAGCAATATATAGCGATTCCAACAAGTCCTCCAACGATTGTGGCAATTAGGTTAACATGCTCATTGTTTAATATTCCCTTCCTCTCAAATACTGCTCCTACTAAACTGTCTGCTAAATTTCCCATAATTCCTCCAACAGTTCCACAGACAACGAGTTTAATATCCCCAAATAACAAAAATGCGATTAACCCTATTAAGAAAGCTCCAAATAACCCTGCAAGTGTCCCAAATAACGTTATTGCCCCATCAGTTCCTTTTTCAACGGTCTCGAATGTTGTTATTAGTTTAGGTTTTTCATTAGATAACACCCCAAGTTCTGAGGAAAAGGTATCTGATGTTGCAGCAGCTATCGCAGAAACAAACCCTACTAATCCAAAACTAAAACCAAAAATCGTTAAAATTGCAAATATTAGGGGGATTAATCCATTAGCAATAACGTTTCTCAGACCTCTTCTTGTTTCATCAATTTTCTTAGCTTTCTTTTTTTCAAGGCCTATCCTACTAACTAAAACACCAAGAACAAAAAAAGATAATAATAGAAGAAAATATTCAATTCCACAAAAATATAGTAAAAGAAAGCCCATTATTGTAGATCCAGCAATCCCTGCATTATCTAAGCTTTTACTTTTCTTGATTATTAGTGCCAAGATCAATACAACAATTATTGAAAGGAGTAATTTTGCAACATCCATCATCCCAACTTTTAAAATTAAAATTCTAAATATCCAAATATCCCTAAAATTTTAAAATTTTATTTATTTTATTTTAATGTTGAGATAATAAGCCCTGGCCGGGATTCGAACCCGGGTCAGGGGATCCGAAGTCCCCTATGCTATCCGCTACACCACCAGGGCATCGATACTATTAACTGCCCAAAAACAGTTATTAATGTTTTAAATTAATAAAAAAACCATGAATTGGTAGAAATAATAATAAAAATTTAATAGAAAGAGAAATTGATTAAATTAGCCATAATAAAAACATTCTTAGCGTATAAACTAAATATTATCCTATCTACTATACTTAACTTACTATTTATTTATTGTTTTAAAGCTAATTTTATGTCTTCGACTTTTACTGTTTTTCTTTTTGCATGCTTAGCTAATTCAACTGCCTCTTTTGCAATCTCTAATGCGATTTCTTCAACTGCCTCTGCTAAGTATTCAGCAGCAGCTCTACTAACTCTCTCTGCTCCTGCCTTTTTCAAAATTCTTTCAAATGGT
>Ga0256843_1001138_pt1 | contig 21499 bp, 19 predicted proteins | sample AlvinellametaG_FD_191572 | JGI IMG/M metagenome (GOLD analysis project Ga0256843, IMG submission 191572) | Pompeii worm associated microbial communities from hydrothermal vent at the East Pacific Rise, Pacific Ocean - Alvinella | ecosystem: Host-associated > Annelida > Integument > Unclassified ... | reverse complement strand
TATTTCGCCTCGTTTTTCCAAAGCCAGTGTCATTATTGGTCCTATAAACTCCGACTTGGTAATAATACTGGCTTTGATATATGGTTCTTCCACCCGGTCCAATTTAGATGGGTCGGGCAATTCGGAAGGGTTGTTTACTACAATAGGCTTATCGGGATATTTTTTAGTATAAGCATGATAAGATACGTTGGGAACGGTTGTAATCACATTCATATCAAACTCACGGTCCAAACGTTCTTGGATAATTTCCAAGTGCAACATACCTAAAAATCCGGCTCTAAAACCAAATCCCAAAGCTGCCGACGATTCGGGTTCAAAAGTCAAACTGGCATCATTGAGTTGCAGTTTTTCCATGGCATTACGCAATTCTTCATACTCATCGGTTTCTACCGGATAAATGCCGGCAAACACCATAGGCTTAACATCTTCAAAACCCTCTATAGGTTTATCTGTAGGATTATCGGCATCTGTAATGGTATCACCGACTTTTACTTCGCGGGCATCTTTGATTCCGGACACCAAATAACCAACATCTCCGGTGGTAATTTCTGCCGCAGGCAACTGTTTTAATTTTAAAAACCCGACTTCATCGGCATTGTAAGCCTTTCCGGTTGCCATAAATTTAACCTTTTGCCCTTTTTTTATTTTGCCGTCAAACACCCTGAAATAAACTTCAACACCACGGTAAGGATTGTAAACCGAATCAAAAATCAAAGCCCGTAAAGGTGCTTTGGGATCACCTTTTGGCGGTGGTATTTTTTCAATAATGGCATTCACAATTTTTTCTATACCTTCACCTGTTTTGGCACTAGCCCAAATGACATCGTCGGGATCACAGCCAATCAAATCGACTATTTCGTCGGTCACCTCCAAGGGTTTGGCACTGGGCAAATCCACCTTGTTGAGCACCGGAATGATTTCCAAATCATTTTCAAGTGCCAAATACAAGTTGGAAATAGTTTGTGCTTGTATGCCTTGAGCCGCATCGACAATCAATAAAGCGCCTTCGCAAGCAGCTATAGCCCGCGATACTTCATAAGAAAAATCGACATGCCCCGGTGTATCAATAAGGTTAAGTTTATAAGCTTCGCCATTATGGATGTAATCCATTTGCACGGCATGACTTTTAATGGTAATACCTCTTTCGCGTTCCAAATCCATATCATCCAATACCTGATCTTGTTTTTCGCGGTCTGTGATAGAGCCGGTATATTCAAGCAACCGGTCAGCCAGTGTGCTTTTGCCGTGATCTATATGAGCGATAATGGAAAAGTTTCTAATGTTTTTGATTATTGCCATTTGCATTTTGTATTTAAGGCAAAGATACATAAAAAAAAGCCACTCAAAAAGCGGCTTTTAATTGTATCAATTGAAATTCAGGATTAACGTCCGAAGAATTTTTTACCCATATTAAATAAATCATCAACCACACTACCGTCTCCGTCTTGATCTAATAACTTTTCAATAAAACTGCTTTGTTGTGCCACTTCCTGATTTCCTCCTATCATACTACCGATGATATTGGTTAAATCAGTAGGATTGGACACTTGTTTTTCACGGGTTTGTTTGCCGAGCATTCCCATCACCAATGGCGCAGCCATTTTCAAAATATTCATAGCCGAACTCATATCAATTCCGTTCTGTTTACTGATAGCGGCAGCTACCACCTCTTTTTTTTCGCCTAATACGTGGCCTAAAATTTTGTCACCGTCCTCAACAACTTCTTCATTGACAAAACCGCCTCCAAAAATATCCATAACATTGTCTAACAAACTACCGTCATGTTTACTTTGTAAAGCATTCATCAAACCCGAAGCGGCATCGGGATTAGAAGCTTGTTTTTTTAATGCCCCCATCAACATAGGGATAGCGGCACTCATAGCCGATTGTGTTTTGTTAGAGTCTTGTCCTAACTGTGCACTGGCACCTTGAATAATCATTTGTCCCATAGGACCTTGTAATAAGTCAATAATTCCTGACATAATAATCGTAATTTAATATTAATAGGCTGTAAAATTAATAAAAATAGTTCATTTTAACGCATTTTTTCATAAAAATTTATATAATTTTCAAAATGTTAAAAAACATAATAAACATTGTAAATGATAATTAATTATTTAATTTTGTATAAAATCAACCGGATAAATAAACAATAATAAGTTTTGGAAAATATCAAGCTTTACATTAAACTTATAGCCGACATTGTTGAAATGATTGGTGTAATTACCATTTTTTTAGGTATAATATACGGATTTTTCAACTTTCTTTTTTCTAAGAATCAGTCTGTAAAAAACAATTATCATATTCTTAGACAAAGTTTAGGCAAAGCCATCTTATTAGGTCTTGAAATATTAATTGCGGCAGATATTATGGCAACGGTTGTTATTGACCCTACTTTAGAAACCGTTAGCGTTTTAGGATTAATTGTTTTAATCCGGACACTTATGAGCTTATCTTTGGAAGTAGAAATTTCGGGTAAATTTCCTTGGCAATCAAAAAAACAATCTTAAAATACTAATAAAAACATTATGAAAAAACAACACAAAAACAAACCAAAAAAATCTATTTCATTAAAAAGAATCACCCTTTTATTTATTCTTTATTCTTTTGTTTATTTAACGGTTTTTGCTTTTATCGATTTCTATGCTTATTATGCCATAAACCCTTATCTTTTAACTGTAATATCTGTGCTTTTAGGCGCAGGCTCCACTTTTGTTCATGTTAAAAAAGGTTATCATTCTCAAATTGATCATATTGTTGAAAAACTGGAGGAATAAACAAATTGATTTTTATAACAATATAAAGCAGCTTATTGATATCATTAAGTTGCTTTTTTATACCTGATTGGTTTATATTTTATTCTGAAACATTTTGCCCCCAAAGTTTCGGGAATTACTTTTTCAAGAGAGAACGCGATAGTAGCCGCACCCACAAACAAGTATTTTTGATGAATAATTAGAAAAAAAAGAAAATGCAAAAAGGCTCGGATTATAACACGGTTCATTTTGGTATTATTACATAAACACCTCAAACCTTTAGTATATTTTAATAAAAAATTAATTTTTAATTATAAAAATGAAAATTTGACAAAATTACTCAATATATTTTTTTCTAATCTTAAAAAGCCGCTTTATAAGAAAAAAAAAACAAAAGTCAATAAAGTGCTACATTTTATTTCATATTTTTGTCGAAATACTGAAAAAAATATAAATTTTATGAGCACAGAAGCTTTGCATAAAAATAAAGAAAAATTAGATCACGTAGTGATCAGATTTGTGGGCGATTCCGGAGACGGTATGCAACTCACCGGAACCCAATTTTCCACCTCAGCTGCCTTACTGGGTAATGATGTGGCTACTTTTCCCAATTATCCATCCGAAATTAGAGCACCTCAAGGTAGTTTGTATGGTGTTTCCGGTTTTCAAGTCAACATCGGCGCCAATGAAATCAGCACCCCGGGAGATGATTTAGATCTATTGGTTGCTATGAATCCGGCTGCTCTCAAAACCAATATTAAAGACCTCAAACCCGGCCATATGGTTATTGTCGATGCCGATGCTTTTACACGCAGCAACCTGCAAAAAGCCAAATATGACAGCAACCCCTTGGAAGACGGCTCATTATCTAACTACAATGTAGTGCCGGTGCCTATGACTTCTTTAACCCGTGAGGCTTTAAAAGACACAGGCCTGGACAGTAAAAGTATGACGCGTAGCAAAAACATGTTCGCTTTAGGAATGTTATATTGGTTATACAGCAAAGACCCTAAATACACCGAAGAATTTTTACGTAAAAAATTTAAAAACAAACCCAAAGTCGTTGAAGCCAATATTAAAGCGCTCAAAGCAGGTTACCACTTTGCTGACACACTTGAATTAATGCCTACGCATTATGTTATCGGGCCGGCCAAAAAAGACAAAGGCACCTACCGTATTATTATGGGAAATCAAGCTACTGCTTGGGGCTTTATGGCTGCCGCCAAAAAAGCAGGTTTACAATTGTTTCTGGGCTCCTATCCTATTACACCGGCTACGGATATTTTACACGAATTGGCCAAATGGCGTAATTTAGATGTCATTGCTTTTCAAGCCGAAGATGAAATTGCCGGTATCAGTTCGGCTATCGGTGCATCATTTGCCGGAAAGTTAGCCATTACAACAACCTCCGGTCCCGGATTGGCTCTTAAAGGCGAAGCTTTGGGCTTGGCTATTATGCTCGAAATTCCATTGGTTGTTGTCAATGTGCAACGGGGCGGCCCTTCTACCGGTATGCCTACCAAAACCGAACAATCCGATTTAATGCAAGCCATGTATGGTCGTAACGGTGAAAGTCCCGCTATTGTTATTGCTGCCAAATCACCTGCCGATAGTTATGATATGGCTTTTATGGCATCCAAACTGACATTAGAACATATGACGCCGGTTATTTTGTTAACAGACGGTTACATTGGCAACGGATCCGAACCTTGGCGTATCAAAACTTTGGATGAAATGCCCGAAATAAAAACTTATCAAATTACCGAATATATCGATGATTTCCATCCCTATAAACGTGATCCTAAAACCTTGGCGCGTCCATGGGCTATACCCGGGACACCCGGTCTGGAACATGTAATTGGAGGTTTGGAAAAAGATAAAATAGAAGGCACCGTATCACAAGATCCGCTCAACCATGAAGAGATGGTCAAATTACGTGCCGAAAAAGTGCGTAAAGTCAAAGACTTTATTCCCCCTCTTGAAACAGAATTTGATCAAGAAGGCGATTTGTTAGTTGTAGGCTGGGGCGGCACTTACGGTAGTTTAAAAACCGCTGTTAAGAGATATCGTGAAGAAAATCCCGAACATAAAGTGGGATTGGCACATTTCTCTTATATCAACCCCTTACCTCATGGTGTGGCTGATACTTTCTCAAAATTTAAACATATTATTGTTCCCGAATTAAATATGGGGCAATTTGCCGATTTATTGCGTATGAATTATCCGCAATTTGAATATAACAAATACGATAAAGTGCAAGGTTTACCTCTTGGATCGGAAGAACTTATTAAAGAATTTAAAAAACTTATTAAAGGCTAAAAATCATGACTACAAATATCAAATATACATTTAAAGATTTTGCCAGTGACCAAGACGTCAGATGGTGTCCGGGCTGTGACGATTATGTCATCTTAAGATCTATTCAAAAAGCCTTACCCGAAATAGGTAAGAAAAAGGAAGATATTGTGTTTATTTCCGGTATCGGTTGTTCATCACGTTTTCCTTATTATATGGATAATTACGGCATTCATGGCATTCATGGACGTGCCGCTGCTATTGCCACCGGCACCAAATTAGCCAATCCTAATCTCAGTGTTTGGGTAGCCTCCGGCGACGGGGATTCTATGGCTATCGGCGGCAATCATTTTATCCATGCCATTCGTCGAAATATTGATTTGAATTATATTTTATTTAATAACGAAATCTACGGTTTAACCAAAGGGCAATTTTCACCCACTTCTTTATTGGGACAAAAAACAAAATCATCGCCTTACGGTAATGTGCAAGCACCGTTTAATCCGGGAGAATTGGCTATAGGTGCCCAAGCAAAATTCTTTGCCAGAGCAGCCGGTAACGATTCCAAACTCCAGACCAAATTATATATTGAAGCTGATAAACATAAAGGTTTGTCATTGGTTGAAATTTTACAAAACTGTGTAATCTTTAACGACGGTGCTTATAAAGATATCGCTGATAAATCGGTTAAAGAAGATGCCCAATTGGTTGTTGAACATGGCAAACCAATGATATTCGGTAAAGAAAAAAATAAAGGTTTGGTCTTGGACGGTATGAAACTTAAAGTGGTTACTATTGGTGAAGACGGCATCACCGAAGATGATATTTTAGTACACGATGCCAAAGAAAAAGATCCCACACTGCATTTGGCTTTAATCAATATGAAAGCTCCTGTTGTAATGGGAGTTATCAGAGCGGTTGAAGATGAAACTTTGGAAGAAAGAGAAGCTAAAGTTACCGCTTATGCCAAAGAAATCAATCCTGTTAAGAGTTTTGAAGAACTGCTCTTTTCTGGACAAACTTATGAAGTGGAGTAAATTATTTTAACACCAATTTAAAAAGGAGACTGCCTCAAAAGGCAGTTTCTTTTTTTATAAAAATTGATTCAAAATGTTCTGCTACAATGATGTATATTTTATACCAAATTGATTTATAAAATAATCAAAATATTTTGTCCCGATGCTTCGGGATTTGGTTTGGTCAAGGAGAACAACACAGTAGTAACCACAGCTTACAGATGAGTATTTTCAACGATGAGAAAGCCAAAAAAACAAAATGCCGGGTTATTTTGTATCTCGTTTTGGTATTATAAAATTTTTGAAAAATACTATTAAAGCAACCGTCATATTGCATCAAATAAGCCCGCGAAACTATACGGGCATTTGATTCTTAGCACTGCTGCCGGTTCTGCGTTAGGGATAGCAGTGGCAGCTTGTGAGCTTTGCGAACAACTATAACGGATAGCCCGACCCTGAGGATTTGGCGGCGGATAACAGGGAAGGGGAACGCCCTGATAAAAGTAATAATGTCTTGTGGTGAAAATTGCAGCTTTTTTTGTATTTTAGCTTTCTTAATAAATAAAGATTTTGGCAAAAAAAGTAACCCCTTTAATGAAGCAATATAACAGCATCAAGGCCAAGTATCCTGATGCTTTGTTGCTGTTTAGAGTTGGAGATTTTTACGAAACTTTTGGTAATGATGCCGTAAAGGCGGCCAAAATACTGGGTATAGTGCAAACCAAACGTGGCAACGGATCGGAGTCGGAAACGGCATTGGCGGGTTTTCCACACCATTCGCTTAATACGTATTTGCCCAAGCTTGTCAAAGCCGGTTTGCGCGTGGCTATTTGTGACCAACTGGAAGACCCCAAACTAACCAAAAAAATAGTGAAACGCGGTGTTACCGAAGTGGTTACGCCCGGCGTAGCTATGAATGATGACGTCCTTGAAAGCAAATCAAACAACTTTTTGGCTTCTGTTTTCTTTGGTAAAAAAAACATTGGCATTGCCTTTGTCGATATATCAACCGGGGAATTTTTGGTAAGCGAAGGCTCAAAGGATTATATAGACAAGCTTTTGCAAAATTTTAAACCTTCGGAAATACTTTTTGCTTATAACCAACAAAAATTATTTGAGACGCACTTTGGCACCGACTTTTATACATTTAGGCAAGACGAATGGATTTACCAGCCTGATTATACCGGTGAATTGCTCAAAAATCATTTTCAAACCATCAACCTAAAAGGTTTTGGCGTGGCCGATCTTAAAACGGCTTTGATTGCTGCCGGCGCTATTTTGCATTATCTGTCCGATGTCAAACAAAATGATTTAAAACATATCAATAAAATCAGCCGTATTGAGGAAGATGCCTATGTTTGGATGGACAAATTTACCATTCGCAATTTGGAACTCTACGGCAGTGCGCACCAACAAGCCGTTACTTTACTCGATGTCATTGACAAAACCGTAACGCCCATGGGCGGCCGGCATATACGCAGATGGTTGGCCTTGCCGTTAAAAGATAAAAATAGGATTGAAGAACGCCTTAAGATTGTAGCCGAATTGGTTAAAAACCAAAGTTTGCGCCTTGATACAGACCAACAACTCAAACAAATTGGCGACATAGAACGGCTGGTGTCTAAAATTGCCACCAGCAAAGTTAATCCCAGAGAAGTAGTGCAATTGTTATATTCACTGGACGCTATATTGCCTATTAAAGAACAACTGAGCCAACAAGATCATATCTCATTAAAAAAAATTGCCGATCAAATCAATCCTCTGGATTTGCTTCGTGATAAAATCAGAGAAACAATACGTGATGATGCGCCGGTCAATATTCAAAAAGGTCAAGTTATCAAGCAAGGTGTTTCGCAAGAGCTGGATGAGTTGCGAGCTTTAAAAACTTCGTCTAAACAAGTTTTGGATGATATAGTAACACGTGAAATAACCAATACCGGTATCAATTCGCTCAAAATCGGCTTTAATAACGTATTCGGTTATTATTTGGAAGTGCGCAACACCTACAAAGACAAAGTGCCGGAGAATTGGATACGCAAGCAAACTTTGACGGCTGCCGAACGTTATATCACCGAAGAACTCAAAGAGTTGGAAAGCAAAATATTGGGCGCCGAAGAAAAAATTTTGGAGTTGGAACAAAACATTTTTCAACAACTGATTACTTGGCTGCATACTTATATTGAAGCCATTCAAAACAATGCCAGGTTGATTGGCGATATTGACACCTATTTGTCTTTTGCCAAACTGGCTGTTCAACATAATTATACCCAACCGCAAATTGACAATTCCTTTGATATTGATATTAAAGACGGCCGTCATCCTGTGATTGAACAACAATTACCCGACGGCGAAGCATATATTCCCAATGATATTTTTCTTGATCGCGACCACCAGCAAATTATTATGATAACCGGCCCTAATATGTCCGGTAAATCGGCACTGCTCAGACAAACCGCCTTAATTGTTTTGCTGGCGCAAATAGGTAGTTTTGTGCCGGCCAAAGATGCCCGTATTGGTATCGTTGATAAAATTTTTACACGAGTAGGCGCTTCGGACAATATCTCTATGGGCGAATCGACTTTTATGGTCGAAATGAATGAAACTGCCAGTATCTTAAACAATCTATCGGACAGAAGTTTGATATTGTTAGACGAAATAGGTCGTGGCACTTCTACCTATGACGGTATTTCCATTGCTTGGGCCATAGCCGAATATTTGCACGAACATCCGGCCCGTCCTAAAACTTTGTTTGCGACACATTATCATGAACTCAATGATATGACCAAGACTTTTGAACGGATTAAAAATTATAATGTATCTATTAAAGAAGTCAATAATAATATTATTTTTGTTAGAAAATTGGTGCCCGGCGGCAGCGAGCACAGTTTTGGTATTCATGTAGCCAAATTGGCAGGCATGCCATTGAGAGTGGTCAATAAAGCCAAAAAAATTCTTAAAGAACTGGAAACCACCAAACAAAAAGAAACCGTAAAAGAACAACTCAACCAATCGACTAAAGGACTACAACTCAGCTTTTTTCAACTGGATGACCCGTTGTTAGAAGAAATAAAGGAAGAAATTTTAGATACGGACATTGATAATCTAACGCCGGTAGAAGCACTGATGAAACTCAATGAAATTAAACGTATGCTCACTCGCAATCAAAAGAAAAAACAGAAATAAATAAAAATTAAATTAAAAATAAATATGAAAAAATTAGGATTATTATTCGGACTATTACTGATTGTTACGGCTTGTAAACAAACTGCTCAAAATGACAAACCCAACAACAGCCCGAAAAAGAAGGTGGAAGCCAAAGCTTCTGAACGCAAAGCCGATCACAGCAAAACCAAATTTGTATTGTTTCAAAGTGATTACGGCCCCAAAAAGACCTATCAAAAAATGAAAGATTACTTAGAAGGTCAAGGTATGTTTTACCCGCATATAGTCGATCACCAAACGGCTGCCCAAAATGCTAACATGACTCTCGAACCTATATATTTAGTCATATTCGGCAACCCTAAAATGGGCACTTTACTGATGCAAGAAAATCCGGAAGTCGGTATAGAACTGCCTCTTAAAGCATTGATTTACAAAGATAACGAAAACCGCACTTGGGTCATGTATAAAGACATGAACTATCTGAAAGATTTGTATTTCTTAAAAGACCCTAACGGTGTCATTGACAAAATGAACCAACTGCAAGCCGGGTTTAAACAGGCTGTTATTAATCCTATTAAAACCACGCAAATTACCGATGAAGAAATACAATAAAGCCAAGCTTAAAAAATTTTTAAAATCTCAAGGTTATCATACCATAGTTCTGAACACCTTGCCGTCGGGACATCATGTATTAAAAGCCCGTCTCAACGGTGTTAAAGGGGTCTTTATTTTAGACACCGGTGCTTCCAGCACTTGTGTTGACACGGGTAAAACCGGTAAATTTAAACTCAAAACCAAAGAAACCGACCATAAAGCAACCGGAGCCGGCACCGCAGATATTGACATACAACTGTCTAAAAAAAACCAACTCAAAATAAAGGATTGGAGCATAAAAAAATTACCGGTTGTGGTTATGGATTTGTCTCATATCAACTCGGCATTAGCCATGTTTGACATAGAAGTAGACGGTATTATCGGGTCGGATATTTTACACCAAGGCAAAGGTATTATTCAATATGAAAAAGAACGTTTATTTTTAAAATAATGTTACAGGATAAAAACACTTCCAAAACAGATTTGAGCCAACTTGGCGAATTTGGCTTGATAGAAACCCTGACCAAAGACATTCAAATCAAAAATCCGTCAACCCTCAAAGGTGTTGGTGATGATGCTGCCGTTTTAAATTTTAAGTCAAAAAATACTTTGGTATCAACCGATTTGTTAGTAGAAGGCATCCATTTTGACTTGGCATATTTTCCCTTAAAACATTTGGGATACAAATCGGCCATAGTCAATTTTTCCGATATTTATGCCATGAACGGCACAGCTTCGCAACTATTGGTAGGCTTGGCGGTTTCCAATCGTTTTCCTTTGGAAGCTATTGCCGAAATTTATGAAGGTATCAAACTGGCTTGCCGCTTGTATGATGTAGATTTGGTAGGTGGTGATACCACATCGTCACGCTCCGGATTGATTCTCAATCCTACTGTTTTGGGATATGTAGCCCAAGGTAAAGAAGTGTATCGTAATGGTGCCCAACCCAATGATTTGATTGTTGTTACCGGTGATTTGGGGGCAGCTTATATGGGTTTGTTGGTATTGCAACGTGAAAATGAAGTGTTTAAAGTCAATCCGCAACACCAGCCCGATTTATCGCCTTATAGTTATGTGGTTGAACGGCAACTCAAACCTGAAGCTCGTAAAGATGTGCCCGTTATTTTAGAAGAATTGAAGGTGCAGCCTACCGCCATGATTGATATATCGGACGGTTTGTCTTCCGAAGTATTACATATAACCAAACAATCGGGAGTTGGCGCACATATTTATGCCGAAAAAATTCCCATTGATCCGCAAACGGTCTTAACAGCCGAAGAGTTTAACATCAGTGAGCTGACAGCTGCCTTAAACGGTGGCGAGGACTATGAACTGTTGTTTACTATCAGCCAAAAAGACTATGAAAAAATACGCTATCGTAAAGAATTTGCCGTTATTGGTCATATTACCGAAGAACCCGGCGCTTACCTTATCACCCAAGACAATCAAAAAGTAGCCTTAAAAGCCCAAGGTTGGAATGCCTTAAAAAATAAATCTTAAATTGCAATATCTTTGAAATTTAGCCTACGCCCATGAAAACCGTTGAAAAAATGAAAGCGCCCATTTTGCAAGAAATGGACATTTTTGAAAAAAAATTTCGCAATTCGATGAAAACACAAGTCGTGTTGCTCAATCGTATTACGGCTTTTATTGTATCGCGAAAAGGCAAGCAAATGCGGCCGATGTTCATTTTTTTAACAGCCAAAATGCTCAATGGTGCCGTTACTGACCGCACTTACCGTGGTGCCAGTGTAGTAGAATTGATACACACAGCTACCTTGGTGCACGATGATGTGGTGGACGAAAGCGACTACCGCCGCGGTTTTTTCTCTATTAATGCGCTTTGGAAAAACAAAATTGCCGTTTTGGTCGGTGACTTTCTGCTGTCTCGCGGTTTGCTGCTCTCTATAGACAACGGTGATTTTGATTTGCTGCGTATCATTTCGGTTGCCGTAAAAGAAATGAGCGAAGGCGAACTGTTACAAATAGAAAAAGCCCGGAAGTTGGATATTACCGAAGATGTCTATTACGAAATTATCCGCCAAAAAACGGCTACACTGATTGCAGCCTGCACCGCTATGGGAGCGGCATCGGTCGGTAGCGACGAAGCAACCGTCAAAGATATGCACAAGTTTGGAGAACTGGTAGGTATGGCATTTCAAATCAAAGACGATTTATTCGATTATTCGGAAGGCGGCATCGGCAAACCCACCGGTATTGACATTAAAGAACAAAAAATGACTTTGCCTTTGATTTATACTTTAAATACAGTTGATGAGAAAACAAAAAAATGGATTATCAATATCGTTAAAAAACATCATAAAAATAAGAAAAAAGTCAAGGAACTGATCAATTTTGTCAAAACACATGGCGGTATAGAATATACCATAAAAAAAATGAAGGAATACCAAGCACAAGCCCTAAAAATATTAGACAAATACCCTGACAACGATGCCAAAGAAAGCTTGAAATTGATGGTCAATTACGTCATTGAACGTAAAAAATAATTTATTAATGACATTTCATTTTAACACACATTAATGATTAAACGCGAAACCATAGAAAAAATTTTTGATACCGCCCGGGTAGAAGAAGTTATTGGAGATTTTGTCAATCTAAAACGTGCCGGTAGCAACTTAAAAGGTTACAGTCCGTTTAACGATGAGAAATCCCCTTCATTTATGGTGTCGCCGGCCAAACAAATTTGGAAAGATTTTAGTTCGGGCAAAGGAGGTAACGTTATTACTTTTTTAATGGAACACGAGCGAATGTCCTATCCGGAAGCTTTGCGATGGCTGGCCAAACGCTACAATATAGAAATAGAAGAAACACAACAAAGCGAGGAAGAACGCCAAAAACAAACCGAACGCGAAAGCCTGTTTTTAGTATTGGAATTTGCCAAAAATTGGTTTAAAGAACAACTCTTTGACACCGAAACGGGCAAATCGGTTGGCTTGGGCTATTTTAAAGAAAGAGGTTTTAGACAAGAAACGCTCAAAACCTTTGAAACCGGTTTTTCGCCCGACCAATTTGATGCTTTTACCCAAGCCGCTCTAAAAAAAGGTTTTAAAAAAGAATTTTTGGTCAAAGCCGGCTTAACCGTTGACAGCAATAACAGGCTTATTGACCGTTTCAGGGGGCGCATTATGTTTCCGATACATAGTATGAGCGGGCGTATATTGGGTTTTGGCGGGCGTATTTTGAACAGTCAACTCAAAACAGCCAAGTATATCAATTCGCCCGAAAATGAGGTCTATCATAAAAGTAAAATTTTATATGGCATTTATCAAGCCAAACAAGCCATTGTTAAAGAGTCACAGTGCATATTGGTTGAAGGTTACACCGACGTAATGGCATTTCACCAAGCCGGTATCAAAAATGTGGTAGCCTCGTCGGGAACAGCTTTGACCAAAGAACAAATACAACTGATTAAACGCTTAACCAACAATATTTTGGTTGTATTTGACGGCGACCGTGCCGGCATCAACGCTGCATTGCGCGGTATTGATATGATATTGGAACAAGGCATGAATGTTAAGGTGTTACTCTTACCCGACGGCGAAGATCCGGATAGTTTCAGCAAAAAGGTATCATCGGAAGACCTTATTCTGTTTTTGACGGACAATGCTACGGATTTTATCAACTTTAAAGCCTCGCTATTACAAAAAGAAGCTTTAAACGACCCTATAAAAAAAGGCGAATTGATTAGAAGCATTATTGAGAGTATTGCCAAAATTCCCAATAGTATTCAACAAGAAATCTATGTTCAGGAAGTTGCCCGCATTATGGATATTACCGAACAAGCCTTGTTTAAAGAATTGGCATTAGTCTTAAAAGGACAACAACGCCGGCAGGAAAAAGAAAACCAACGTCAAAAACAAAAACAGACGCTAAAGCCTGTTGAAAAACAAGAAAAAATAACGCCTGTTGTAAACAAACGAGAAATACTGGAACGTGAAATTATAAAGCTGCTATTACTACATGGCACTAAAGAAATAGAGGTGGAAGATTGGGATATTAAAGAAATTCCGGATGATAATTCTGATCCTGTTATTGAAAAGATTATTAGAAAATCCATTGTGGCAGAAGAAATTTACAAACATCTGCAAGAGGACGAATTACAATTTTCAAATCCCGTATTTAACCGTCTGTATAATTTGATAATTACAAAAATATTAGAAGGTGAAGCCACTGATTTGGCGCAACTCATGCCCAAACTTAATGAAGAAGAAACCCGACTGATCTCTGATATTTTAATGGAAGAAGAAAAATATACGCTGGCCAACTGGGCCGACCGGCAAATTGAAGTCAAACCCAAAGAAGCTACACTGGGCTGGCACGTTATGGACGTCTTGCTCAACCTGCGCCGCCTGCTGATTCAGGAACTCATAAACAAACGAAAGGAAAATTTAAAAGACTTGGAAGAAGAAACCGAACGTATCAATATTTTTAATGACATAAAAGACTATTTGTTTTTATTCAAATTGGTTTCAAAAAAACTATTTAGGTTAGCTTAACCAACTGATTAACAAGATATTATTCTAGCATTTTTAACAATAGCGGTATTTTATCCCGTTTAATCTTACCGTATTTTGTAGCCGGTGCAAAAGGTGACAATTTGATACTACCACAAGATGCACAAAGCCAAAGTTTACCGATAATTTGACGATTTTGATCATAAAAAATAAGTATCCGGCCGGCATCGGAAAAGGACATTTTGTTTGGGTGCCATGAAAAATTAGACTGATTGTTTAGAAAATGTAACAAGCCTTCTTGTTGTTTGTTATTTAAAGGTTTTTGAAATAAGCGTCCAAAAACAGGTTTATTGCGAATTATTACTATTTGAGCGACTTTTTTTCTCGGAAAACGGAATAAGCTGTCATTTACATGATTTTGATAAAAGTCTTTTATAGAACTGTTTTTTATTTCCTTTTTAAACATTTGGTAACTGCGAGCCTCCGGACAATATACTTGTTGGTCATACCGCCACGATGCATCCCATAAGTATATACTTCCTGCCATTAGTAACAAGATAAAAATGTATAAAAAGTATTTCACTAAAAATTAGTTTTTGGCAAAAATCCAAGCACTTGGTTGGTGTTGCTTGACTTGTTTTAAAATTTTTGCCGCTTGCTCTTTGTCATTAAAGCCCCGGTAAGCCACCATCCACAAACCAAATTTGTTTTGCCCGATAATCTGTGCGGGGTAACCCTTGGTTTGTAACTGTTTAAGCTTGGTTTCAGCATTGTCTTTATTACGAAAAGCACCACTGATAATAAAAAACCGGTCCGTTTGTTTTTCGGTTTTTACAGGTAAGTTTTCTGACTTTGTTTGCTTTATGTTTACAACAGGAAAATCTTTTTGCAATACAAAAGTCGCTTTTTGAAAAGCAGGCTCCGCTATATTTTTGTCACCGGTTTGATACATTTTGATACCGGCCGTAAAAAGCCCTATACCAATAACAAAAACGGCTGCATATTTTAACAAATTATAATTATTGTTGTTTTTTTGACGTCTTTTTACCCGTGGCTTGGCGGTATATGTTTTAGGTTGACTCTTAACAATACTTTTGGCATCACTACTAACAGGTGCAGACAAAGCCTGTTCTTTTTCAGGAAGAGTTACGGGTTTATGCACAAAAGAAGTTAAGCCGTAAGCCTCTGCCAGATAATTCTTAGTCATTAAAGGCAGAAAAATAATTTTATCTTCATTTAATAAATTAAAGATACCTATTTGATTTAATTTTAATCTTTTTTCTGTCTTTAAAACATGTTTCCATTCATTAACAGTCGCCTTAACATTAGCCAAAGCTTCGGCATGAGAAATATTTTCGATGTGACTGATATAATTAACCAATAAACCGTCATTATCTTTGAGTTGGCCGTTAAATGACAAATCTTTATGAGGCGGCGAAAATATATAAGTATCACGATCAAAACGAGCCGGTTTTTTTCTACCAATAATACCTCCGAAACCCGGAACAATCACTAAATCATAACGATACAATAAATCAGATATATATTTTTCTAAGCTCATAGGTTGTATTTTCTTAAAAACAAATTTAGTAAAAAAACCGGTTATACCAAATTGGTTTATCTTTTAGTCCAAAATAATTAGGATTATTTTTCACTTAAACAAAGAGAAAAACATAGTAGAATCAGTAACTGCAAACAAATATTTATCACGCTAAACAAGTGAACAGAAACGAAATATCGGACTATTTTATAAATCGATTTGGCAATACTCACAAAAATAAAAGTTCTTTTTAAAAAGAAACTATCAAATCAGTTAATAATCAAATGAATATTTTTATTTTTGAAGCAAAATGAAAATATGACGACCAACAAAATATTAATGATTTATACCGGCGGCACCATCGGTATGCATAAAGATTTAAAAACCGGCACTTTGGTTCCGTTTGATTTTTCAAATTTAATAAATCAAATACCTGAGTTACAACTCATTGATAAGCAAATAGAAACAATATCTTTTAAAGATCCTATCGATTCGTCTAACATCAGACCGCAACACTGGATTAAGTTGGTTGAAATTATTGAAAAACATTATGATTATTATGACGGTTTTGTCATTTTGCATGGTTCTGATACTATGGCTTACACAGCATCGGCTTTAAGTTTTATGTTGGAAAATTTAGGTAAGCCCGTTATTTTAACCGGTTCGCAATTGCCTATTGGCGACCTCCGCACCGATGCCAAAGAAAATATCATTACATCTATACAAATTGCCGGCAGTTACGAAGGAGATTTACCCATAGTTCCGGAGGTAGGGATATATTTCGAATTCAAACTTTTACGTGGCAACCGCACTATTAAAGCCAGCTCAGAACATTTTAACGCTTTTGATTCACCAAACTATTTGCCATTAGCACAATCGGGTGTCAACTTAAAATTTTTTAAAGAACGTATCTTACCTGTCCCCGACGGTATTTTTAATGCTCATAAACAACTGTCGGAAGAAATTATGGTTTTAAAAGTGCATCCGGGCATTACCAAAACACATTTATCATACATTATTAATATACCCGGTTTAAAAGCACTTATTTTAGAAACCTACGGATCGGGTAATGCTCTTACGGAACCATGGTTTATTGATTTGCTCAAGCAAGCAACGCAAGAAAAAGGCATTCATTTGATAAATATCACCCAATGTCAATACGGCAGTATTGCCCCGGAGAAATATGAAACAGGACGACAGTTAATGTCAATCGGCACTTTTAACGGTAAAGATTTAACCACAGAAGCCGCTTTGACCAAAATGATGTATTTGATTAGCAAAAAATTATCAAAAAAAGCCATTAAAAAGGCTTTTGAAAGACCTTTAAGAGGCGAAATGAATGTATAGACAAAAAAATAAATTATGAAATAATCAAAAAAATAAACTGAATTATAAAAAAAATACAATAATCTACCTAAAATATACAAAACCATCATATAATTTCGTTATATGCTAAATAAAAAAACGAAATTTGGTGTTTCAATGAAAACAAATTATATTTGTGGCGCAGGAGAGATGACCGAGAGGCCGAAGGTGCACGCCTGGAAAGCGTGTGTGCGCCACAAGCGTACCGAGGGTTCGAATCCCTCTCTCTCCGCTAATCAAAAGTTAAATATTAATTAAAAAAGAAAAATTAAATAACTATTAAATTAAAATCGATATGAAAAAAGTATTTACTATCCTAGCTATTGTAGGAATGTTATTTTTTGTAACAACTAACATTCAAGCGCAAACCGACAAAGCGCAAACCGAGAAAAAAGTTGAAAAAACCAAAAAAGCAGATGATGGTCAGAGTACCGCATCATTTCACCAAGAATTGAAAAAACGTTTTGTGGAAGGTGGCCCTGCATTTATGGGGATTGTATTATTAACTTTAATTTTAGGTTTGGCTGTAGCCATTGAGCGTATTATTTATTTGTCTTTTGCAGATACTAACACTGATAAATTATTAGAAGAAGTTGAACAAGCATTAGATGAAGGCGGCGTTGAAGAAGCCAAAGATTTATTGAGAAATAAAAAAGGACCTATCGCTTCTATCTTTTATGAAGGTTTGGAAAGAATGGACGAAGGTGTTGATGCCGCAGAAAAAGCCGTTATTTCTTATGGTAACGTTCAAGTGGGACAATTAGAAAAAAATGTCTCTTGGTTGGCTTTATTTATTGCCGTTGCTCCTATGTTCGGTTTTATGGGAACGGTTATCGGTATGATTCAAGCTTTTGATAAAATTGAAGCGGCCGGTGATATGCAACCTTCATTAGTAGCCGGTGGTATTAAAGTGGCTTTATTGACAACCGTATTCGGTTTGATTGTGGCTATTATTTTGCAAGTGTTCTATAACTTTATCATTGCTAAAATTGACAGCATCGTTAACAAAATGGAAGATGCATCAATCTCTTTAGTAGATATGTTGGTAAAATATAGTCACAAAAAATAATGATTGGAAAATGGAAAATAAAACATTAAATTTAATAACGAAAATCATCGTTGGTATTATAGCCGTAGTAGGTTTTATCCTATTTGTGATGATTATGAAAGATCAGGAGAATGCCGATCCATATATCAACACCATGCTTAACTTTACTTATTTAGTACTAGGTATAACGGTTTTGGCATCAATTTGGGTCTGGTTAAAAGAATTGATTTCACATCCGGAAAAGCTAAAACAAACCTTTATAGTAACCATGTTATTCATCGGTATTGTTTCAATAGCTAAATATGGTTTTGCATCTAATGAACCTGCACACTATTATCCTAATATAAATGTTGATGCCAATACCTCCAATTGGGTTGATACAGGTTTGTTTACATTTTATATCTTAGGAACAATTGCCGTATTATTGATGTTTTTATCACCGGCATTGTCCATGATAGGCGGCGGTAAATCGAAAAATGCCGGCTATGATGATGAAGAAGCTGCCGATTATGACAATGATGAAGTAACGGATGAAGCCGCCGAATAATAAACAAAAGGCAACATTAATTTAAACTATTAAAAATGGCTAAAAGAAAATTACAAGAAATCAACGCCGGATCAATGGCTGATATAGCATTTTTGCTATTAATTTTCTTCCTCGTAACCACAACTATGGAGAGTAATTACGGGATTAGAAGAAAATTGCCGCCACCGGAACAAGCGGATGCGCCGCCACCACCGGTTATTAAAAAGAAAAATGTTTTGGAAATTGTCATCAACGGCAATGACCAAATGTTGATTGAAGAAGAACCGGCCGATGTAAAAGATGTCAAACAGATAGCTATTGATTTTATTACAAATAACGGTAAAAACCCTAATTATTCCGACAACCCGCAAAAAGCGGTTATCAGTATTAAGCATTCGAGAGAAACATCTTATAAAGAATATATCTCGGTTTACAACGAGCTTATTGCTGCGTATAATGAAATTAGAAATCGCTATGCCAAACAAAAATATGGCAAACCGTTTGACAAATTGACAGAAGAGGAACAAAAGGTTGTTAAAGATACTTATCCTCAAAAAATTGCAGAATCAACACCAAAAAGATAAATTATGGGTAAATTTTCAAAGAAAAAAGACAGCGGTACGCCGGCTATCTCAACGGCTTCCCTTCCTGATATTGTATTTATGTTATTATTCTTCTTTATGGTGGCAACGGTCATGAGAGAAAACGGAGAAAAAAAAGTAATGGTACGTATGCCCTCAGCCGACCAGGTTAAAAAAATTGAGAAAAAAGGCTTGGTATCATTTATTTATGTTGGTAAGCCCATACCCAAATACCAGGCAAAATTTGGAACAGAACCTCGTATTCAACTCAATGATGCATTTGCCAATGTCAATGAAGTGGGACCGTTTGTATTAAAAGAAAAAGCTGCAAAACGCGAAGAAGAAAAACCTTTGATGATTACTTCTATCAAAGCTGATGAAGATGTAGGTATGGGTATTATTACCGATATCAAAGAAGAATTAAGAAAAGTAAATGCTCTAAAAGTTAACTATTCAACCAAAAAAGGAAGCGTAGAGCAAAATTTCAAAAAATAAAGTAAAGACTTTAATTTAATTTATAAGGCTATTCTGTTTGGATAGCCTTATTTTTTTATTTAATTTTAAAAAAAATAAATAAAATGTTTGACGCTACATTTATGAACCAGAGCAACTATATCAACGGTGAATTTTTAAATGCTCCAAAACAATGGCCTGTATACCATAAATACACCGGAGAATTGTTAGGCAAGGTAGCTTTGGCAACCGATAAACAGGTTGAAAAAGCCATACAAAGCAGTCAAGATAGTTTTAAAACATTCCGATATTTTTCTGCGGGTAAAAGAGCAGTCATATTAGAAAATCTTTATAAGCAACTTAAAGAGCTAACCGATACATTTGCGCATCTGATTGCAGCAGAAGCAGGCAAGCCCATCACTTATGCTTACAGCGAAGTGCACAGAGCCCTGGATAATATTAAAACAGGCATACGAATGACTTATGAATTTGACGGTAACAAAGTACCCATGGATTACTTAAACGGCCAAGGCAAAACGGCTTATACCATAAGGCAACCGGTTGGACCTGTTTTAGGGATTACGCCTTTTAATTTTCCTTTAAATTTGGCATTACACAAACTGATTCCGGCCATAGCAACAGGCACTTCCATTATACTAAAGCCTGCTCCACAGGCTCCCTTAACATTGTTAGCTTTAGCCAAACTCCTGCAACAAACCGGTATTCCCAATGGTGCGGTCAATATTTTATTTACCACTAATGAACTATCTCAAAAAATGGTGGAAGATAACCGGCTTAAAATACTCTCATTTACCGGCAGCGATAAAGTAGGTTGGTTCTTAAAAAGCATAGCCGGCAAAAAGAAAGTATTATTAGAAATGGGTGGCAATGCCGCTGCTGTTATTGACGACACAGCCGATTTGAAAAGAGCAGCCAAAAAATTGTCTTACGGAAGTTTTTTAAATGCAGGACAAATATGTATTTCCACCCAACGTATTTATGTTTTGGAAACAGTTTATGATGATTTCTTAGAATTTTTTATCAAAGAAACCGAACAGGTTAAATCGGGAAATCCTTTTGATACTAAAGTTATTAACAGCAGTATGATTTCAAAAAAAGATATTAAAAGAATTGACCAATGGGTGAATGAGGCTGTTCGCCAAGGAGCCAAAATTTTAACCGGTGGCTATGTGTTAAATAAAGAAGCTAACATATATGCCCCTACTATTTTAACTGACACTAACAATCAGATGAAAGTATGGACTGAAGAAGCTTTTGCTCCGGTAGTCTTAATAGAAAAAGCCGACGACTTTAAAAAAGCTGTAAATGCCGTAAATGATAGTAGATATGGCTTACAAGCATCAGTATTTTCAAATAACCTTAAAAACATACTCTTTGCACAAAATCATATTGAAACCGGTGGTGTTATCATCAATGAGTCGCCCGGATTTAGAATTGACAGCATGCCGTATGGTGGTATCAAAGATTCCGGTATAGGACGTGAAGGCGCCTTTTATGCCATGCAAGACTATACCGAGCCCAAATTAATTGTTTTGGATACTTAAAGAATTGAAATTTTATTAGGCACTTTCATAAGTATATAAACATTTGGAAATCAACAAAATAATTTGTATTTTTATAAAATAATACCCCGAAAAAGGACAAAAATCCATAAAATCGGGGTATTT
>Ga0256843_1001137_pt1 | contig 21504 bp, 22 predicted proteins | sample AlvinellametaG_FD_191572 | JGI IMG/M metagenome (GOLD analysis project Ga0256843, IMG submission 191572) | Pompeii worm associated microbial communities from hydrothermal vent at the East Pacific Rise, Pacific Ocean - Alvinella | ecosystem: Host-associated > Annelida > Integument > Unclassified ... | reverse complement strand
TTTTTACATTGCCATTAAATTTTTTTAAAAAAAATAGACCGGAAAAATATTATGTAAAATTAGAAATACAACCTTTTGAATTAGATAAAAATGGAGAAAAACGTATATTATTTCCCGCTGAAAAATTAGGATTACCTAAAAAATACACTAAACCTTGGGGCGGTAGAAAATACAGAGTACTAGTTTATAAAACTCCTAAAGGCATAATATGGGGAATTACTGCTGAAATTATATATGAACTTATAAAGATTTTAGATAATAAATAAATTTGAATATTGTCAGTTAAATTGTCAGAAAATGAGCCAAACACAACAGACACTTATTTCTATAATTTTTGAAAGATACCGAAATTACTTAAGCTTGAAGTAATGGCGGAGCCGACGGGACTCGAACCCGCGACCTCCGGCGTGACAGGCCGGCATTCTAACCAGCTAAACTACGGCTCCATACTTAGCATTGTAGATGGTGGTCGCTGCAGGGCTCGAACCTGCGACCCCCAGCTTGTAAGGCTGGTGCTCTCCCAGCTGAGCTAAGCGACCAAGCATCATCACATATGGATTAGGACTACGAAGTGGTGACCCCTACGGGACTCGAACCCGTGTCGCCGCCGTGAAAGGGCGGTGTCCTAACCGCTAGACGAAGGGGCCAGACGTGGTGACCCGTGTTGGATTCGAACCAACGGCCCTCTGCTTAAAAGGCAGATGCTCTACCGGCTGAGCTAACGGGTCTTTTAATCACAACTTGTCGTTGTGGAGTGAAATTATAAGAAAAAAATTCCACCATGTCAAGGAAATTTGACTTAATTTTAAATAAATTATTTATTTAAGTTTTTGGCTTGCAACTTAGTTGCGTTTTGATATAATTTCGCATGGAATGCAAAAACTTGGAAAAATTGAAAAAAACGGAATTAAATATAGCTTTAGTGTTAAAACAAACACCGCTTCTTAATGCAAAAGAGTTGCAAAAAAAATTAAATCTCGATAAAGCGACAATATACAGAAATATAAAAGCTTTACTAAAAAAAGAGATTTTAAGAGAAATAAAAAACGACGAAGGAGTAGGATATTACGAATTAAACTGTAAAATTCACAATCCTATTCACCCGCATTTCGAATGTCTAAAATGCAAAAAACTTTTTTGTCTCGAGCCGTTTAACGCGGAGGATATATTATCTTTATCCAACTATTCGGATTTTGAAATAAACAAAATAGAAGTCAAATTCAAAGGGATATGCAATGAATGCAAAAATAATTAACCTTTTACTTTTTCCGTTATTGTTATTTGCTTTAGAAATAAGCGTTTCGATTTTACCTCAAAAAGGAATAATAAAACAAATTGCTAAAAATAAAGTAAAAATAAACGTTTTAGTCCCCAAGGGAGCATCGCCCGCGACTTATTCTCCAACATTTAAACAGATTAAAAATTTAACTCACTCTTCGGTTTATTTTACAATCAACGTCCCATTTGAAAAAAAATTCCTTCCGAAAGTCAAAACAATCAATCCTAACATTAAAATAGTATCATTTTCGAAATTCATCAAAACCGACAACAATCCGCATATTTGGCTAAGCCCTACTCTTTTGTATTTACAAGCAAAAGTGGTCCTTGATACGTTAATTAAATACGACCCTAAAAATAAAGACTTTTATTTAAAAAATTACGCAACATATATAAACGAGCTCACAAACCTTGAATTAAAAGGAATAAAAGAAATCAAACAAAAAGCATTTATAACATTCCACCCATCGTTTCACTATTTCGCAAAAGATTTCGGCATAGAAGAGATAGCGTTGCAAAAGCAAGGAAAATCGCCAAGCTTCAAATATCTATCCGAAATAATTAAATCCGCTAAAAAAAAGAATATAAAAAGCGTTATAATCTCACCGGAATTTCCAACCAAATACGCCAAGCTTATAGCCCATAAAATAGGCGCCAAAGTTTTTGTCATTTCCCCTTTGAATCAAAACCCGCAACAAACAATAAACACTCTTATAAAAGCTTTAAAATGAACGTATTGGAAATCAAAAACGTATATTTTAAATACGATACGCAAACAGTCCTCGAAAATATAAATTTAACACTTAAAGAAAAAGAATTTTTGGCAGTCATAGGTCCTAACGGAGGAGGAAAAACTACATTGCTTAAATTAATACTCGGCTTTCTAAAACCTACCGAAGGTCAAATCTTAATCTACGGCAAACCTCCTCAATTAATATCCCACCTCATCGGATACGTCCCACAACACACTAATTTTTCACTCGATTTGCCGGTTAGGGTTTTCGATATAGTTTTGCAAGGAAGATTAAAAAAACATAAATTCTTTTTTAATAAAAAAGACAAAAAAAAAGTAAACGAGGTATTGGAGAAACTAAATATCCTCACTCTCGCAAAAGAGAAAATAAAAAATCTCTCCGGAGGACAAAGACAAAAAGTCCTCATAGCCAGAGCCTTGGCATCTGAGCCTAAGATTATCGTTATGGACGAACCCACAAGCGCTATAGACCCGCAAGGACAAAAAGAGATTTTGGACCTTATAGAAAATATGAACGTTACACGAATAATAGTAAGCCATGATATTAAAATCCTACTTAGAAAAGTGGATAAAATCGCCTATATAAACAAAAAAATAGTCCTACACGACGGACCAAAACTCAATATTCCCAACGACAAGCATTTTTGCGAAATAGAACTCATAAATTTCTTAAAGGACAATGAATGTGGGATTTGATAGCAAATTCGGTATACGCCGGCTTTTTATTAAGTATCGCCATTGCAATAATAGGCAGTTTGATAGTAATCAATAAATCTACAGCCATTACTGGAAGCATGGCGCATGGGAGCTTCGGAGGCATAGGCATCGGTATATATCTTGGAATAAATATATTACTCTCCACTACTTTATTTACACTATTACTCGCTTTGGTCCTATCATTCATAACGTTAAAATATAAACATCGTCTTGACAGTCTTATAGGTGTTATTTGGGCTCTTGGAATGAGTATAGGTATTATATTTATAAATTTAACACCCAGTTACAATGCGGACGCCATGAGTTATTTGTTTGGTAATATATTATTACTCGATAGTAATGATTTGATATTAATGGGTATTATAGATTGTATCTTAATAGCCTCTATTATTGTGCTTTATAATAGATTTTTGGCAATGAGTTACGATATGGAGTTTTTGAAAATTAGAGGAATCAACACTTCTTTTTTGTATAGCTATTTTTTGGTATTGACTTCCTTTACGGTAGTAATGAGTGTTAGGGCTATAGGAATCATTTTGATTTTGGCGCTTTTTACTATTCCGCCGCTTATTGCGGAAAATTACGCTAAAAATTTACGACAAATGATGATATTAGCCTTCTTTTTGTCTTTAGGTTTTATCCTTAGCGGTATACTCATCAGCTACCGTTACGATTTATCTCCTACTCCTTTAATCGTAATCATCGCTTCTTTCTCTTTGCTACTAAATATCGCTTTTAAATCAATATTTTTCAAAAAAGCTTGACATAAAAAAAATGTTTTATTATAATTTCATCACCTCAAGCGATGGGCTGTCGCCAAGCGGTAAGGCACTGGACTTTGACTCCAGCATTCGGAGGTTCGAATCCTCCCAGCCCAGCCATTTGACGCGGGGTAGAGCAGTCTGGTAGCTCGTCGGGCTCATAACCCGAAGGTCGGAGGTTCAAATCCTCCCCCCGCAACCAATCACAACACTACTTTTTAATCATTCTCCATATAAAATATACAAACGGCACTTCGAATAATAGAGAAATACCTATAGCTTTAATTGTCCCTAAAGAGTCATTTGTATAAGGAAGTCCACCGGTATTCATACCGAAAAACCCCGTAATAAGAGTCAGAGGCAAAAAAACAGCCGATAAAATCGTCAAAACAAACATAATGTGGTTCATTTTTTCGTCCTGCTTGGCTTTAAAAAATTCATACAAATAATCCAATTTCTCTATAGCTTGTTTTGCAAATCTAAAGGCTCTGTCGATATGCTCGGCTATATCTTTAAAAGCAAAAATATCCAAATCGTTTTTGTAATATTTTATAAACCTCTCAAACGCTATAAGCGAATGTCCCATTAAACGCTCGATTATTACGAGTTCTTTTTTATAATTTAGCCATTTATTTGAAAATTCGCTTTCATACCCTTCTTCATACAAAGAATCTTCCAAATCGGCTATATCCATATGTAATTTGGAAATCTTAGATAAAATCTTATCTATACGTATATCCAGATATTGGTGCAAATCGTTAAAATCTCCCAATATGTCAAATTCTTTATTCTCACGGTTATAAATATAAATCTTATCTTTTATCAAAAATGCAAACGAAACAATCTTCACGCTTTTATCTTCAATATCCGGCAATCTTAATATCAACACCGAATAATCGCCATTTATTTCGAAATCGCTGGGGTGATTTTCGTTTTCGATATCGTCAATTAAGAATTTGTTTATATCAAACTTCATAAAAATTCCTTTTCTATAAATCTACTAAAAAGATACAACGTCCAAAGATGTTGTTTGTATCTTTTATGTCCGGTTTTAATTATCTCTTTTAGATACTCTTCGTTAAAAATTTTCGTTTTTCGATTAATATCAATAATATATCCCAATTCATTTTCTTCTTTCAGCCACTCCAAAAACGGAAGCGCAAATCCTTTTTTTCTGCGTTTTATAATTTGCGAAGGGATATATTTCGATGCGATATTTTTCAAAAGAGTTTTATTTTTTCCCCTAATCTCCTGAGGTAAAGAAAAAACAAAATCGCAAAGTTTCTTATCCAAAAACGGGCTTCTTGCTTCAATTCCCCACGCCATAAACATTTTATCGAGTTTCATCAGCAAAACCTCACCTATCCAAACCTTTAAATCAAAATAAGTTAAAGCAAACTCTCTCCAATCTTTCACGTATTTTTCGTAATTAACCTTAAAAGCCTTTTTTTTCAACGCTTTGTTTATTTGTTTTTGAAAAAAAGTTTCGTTAATACCCCTAAAAACCGTCTCATCGGCAAAAAATCTCCTAAAAATCTCCCACTCTTTAATATCTTCCGGGTATCTATTGAGATATTTCTCAAGCCATTTTTTATTAGGTAAATAAGAATCAAAAAACCCCAAAAACTCATTATATCTTCTGTATCCCAAAAAGAGCTCATCACTTCCCTCGCCGCTCAAAACGACTTTAAGAGGAATTTGCGAAGCAAGTTTATACACCGCAAAAAAACTACTATCGGCAATAGGATAATCCATCGCCTCCAATACCTTATCGAAATTTTCAAAAAACTCTTTTTTTGTCAAATTAACTTCGTAATGGTCGCTGTTTATATACGAAGCCGTAATTTTCGCATATTTTCTTTCGTCATAATTTTCATAGCCGTCGTAACCTATACTAAAGGTTTTTATTTTCCTGCTTTTACTCATTATAGAAGCGATAAGACTGCTATCGATTCCGCCGCTTAAAAGCGCTCCTATTTCCACTTCGCCCATAAGTCTTTTATCTACGCTTTTTATCAATAACTCTTCTACTCTTTTTTGCGCTTCTATTTCACTAATATTTATAACTTCCCTCTTAAAATCAAACCACCTCTTAATCTCTCCGTCATAATAACACCCGGGAGGTAATTTATAAACTCCGCTATATATCGTATTGGGACTCAAAGGAGCGTTATAAGCCAAATATTCGCTTAAAGCTTCATAATTAAGCTCCTTTTTTACAAAAGGCAATACTCCTCTTATTTCGCTTGCAAACACTCCGTCTTTTGTAAAATAAAGAGGCTTTTTCCCGAATTCATCGCAAAAAAGATAGAGCTTTTTATCGTATATGGCAATTGCAAACATTCCATCAAGATATTTTACGAAATCCACTCCCGTCTTTTTCCATAAGGCATACAAAACCTCAACTTCGCTCGTTGCCTCTAAACCAAAACGTTTTATCAGCTCTTTATAATTATAAATTTCACCATTAAACATCACTATAGTGCCGATTTTATAAAACGGCTGTAAATCACTCGTTATTCCTTCTATTGCGAGTCTGTTAAACCCGAATTTGCCAAAAGGGGTACTCAAAATTCTCTGCGAATCTTCTCCTCTGTGTCTTAAGGAATCAAGTGCTTTTTTAAACGTTCCGTCGTCTATTTTTTTTAATACGCCGATAATAGCACACAAATCTACCCTTTTTTGTTAAAATTCTATCAAAAAGGACAAAAATGAAAGAATCTTTTAAATATACGTTTTTAACGGTGGCGGAAATTAAAAAATTTTCCGTGGTAGTATTAATAATGTCGATTTTTACCGTAATACAGCCCTTTCCCGTTATCAGTATAATTTCGTTTTTAATGGAAAAAATCCTCTATTTGAGTATAGGCGCTATTTTAATTTATATCGCAAACAACACAAAAAACGACGAAGAGTATTACGCAACGTTAAAAAAACAGCCTCTTTCCACGTTCTTTTTACATTTCCTGCCTACAGCAATGGGAATAATGCTCGGTATCTTCGTATTGGCGGCAATATTTTTAGCCGTTTTTGTTTTTATCCTAAAAATCACTAATTCCGTTTATATCTTAATCAACCCGCATACCTTTTTTATTCAAATAGCCAATTCTCCTATTCTCACGCAAACTCTTCTCGGTTTTTATAGTGTTTATTTAATTTTTTATTCTTATATTTTTTTGGGTAAACTTGGAGAAGCGTTAAGTAAAGAAAACTTTAAAGAAAGTTTTTTATCAATGTTGTCAACTATTTACGATTTTAAATTTTGGATTAACTCTTTTAATTTGAAATATATGCTGATATTTTTCGTCTGGAGTTTTATTATATCGATAACCTATTCGGTTGTGGCATTAATGTATCTGTTTTATCTTTTTCCTCTACTCTTAAACGATTTTGGGATTAACGTCTTAATTATCCCTATCCTCGTTTCAATTACTACAATCTTGACCTATTACACATACTTTAGCGCATATTTTGCTTATAAAAGCACCGCAAAAAATTAAGCGATATCCATCGCGCTTTGCGGTTTTGTTTCGGTTATTCGTATATTTTCGGCTTCCTTTACCAAAGGGACGATTTTAGTTTTAGTAATTTTTCTTTGAGGCAATTTTATCTCTTTACCTCTAAGATGAATAACCGTTGGTTTAATAAACATTTCATAGCTTATTTTAATCCCCCACACTTTATTGCCGAATCTGTTTTTAAACTCTCCCGGTCCTTGGATTGTAATATTTTGTGCGTTTGAAGGCAGATAGATTCGTTTTGCGTATTCTCTTTTTTTTGTTTTGTGATTATAAACAATCCACAATACCTTAGCCCCGCCTTTATATTTCATTTCTGTAGGTATATATGTTTGGGCTTTTTCCTCTTCTTTTAACAGTTTTTCGATAAATTCTTCCGTATTTTCTAAATTGCTCTCGTCTATTGATTCGTAATATCTATCAAATCCTTCCACCTCGACGATTATATTAAATAATTTAACACTTCTCTCTTTTTCTTTAGCTATAAAAGCGTCTATTGCGGCATTCAGTCCATCATCGAAATGAGTTCTAAAATTTTCTAAATATGGAAGCGTAGATAAAATATCCACTCCTCTTTTTAACTTATCGAGACATTCGGCGTTTTCACAAAAAACCGCCGCTTTTCTAATATCGCAAAAAACTTCCCTTAAATCTTCCAAAATCCCTACACCGTTTTTGGCGTTTAACAGCAACTCTCCAAGAGCTTTATTCACTTCTTCTGCAACAAACTCCGTCTCAACTTCCAACTCTTTCTTCCACGGATTATACCGTTTTTCAAATTTATTGTATTCGGCTACGTAATTGGCGGTTTTGGTAGTGGCTCTGTTTTCGATTAAGGCGGCTTGTCTTATCTTTTCTATTTCTTCACCGAATTTTTTTTGCCAAAATTTCGAATAGGTCAACGTACACAAATAGTCGCTTCTTTTTTTCAAATCAGTTAATTCCGCTCCGCTTTTTACACTTAACATTTCATCTCTGATAATGCAGTTGATTCTTGCGATATCTTCAATGTTTTCTACTTTACCGTATAGTCTCATGGCACGCCTTTTTTATTCTATTATACAAGATTCTTTAGTCTTTGTCAATAAACTTAATTTAGCTTGAATTTTTTGATTTCCAATTCGTCTTCAAACTCCACATAATACAAAATCTCCTTAATCCCTTCTACTAAAGTTTTTATCCCGCTCATTGCACTCAACGCACCAATCAAAGAGACCATAGGTGTTATTTGCCCCACTTTAGCGTTTTTAGAGATATTAAAAATATCCAAACCGGTTTTATAAAACACTCCTACTTGTCCTCTAAAATCCTCGACACTTGCGTAAATCCACGGAATATCGCACTTTTTCGCAAACTTATCAATTTCTTTCCTTGCGCTAAAATTATCGGTCGCGTCAAAGACCAAATCCACCTCCACATCAATTTTAGCGCTAAATGCTTGAATAATCGGGATTATTTGACTCTCTTCGCATCTGTCGGCTCGTTTTGCCAACACCTCAGCCTTGTTTTTGCCTACGTCTTTTTTTTCAAAATAAAACTGTCTTGGAAGATTGTGATGTTCTATTTCATCAAAATCAATCAAATATATTTTGCGTAATCCTATACACGATATATTGGAAATTATCGCGTTTCCCAATCCTCCGCAACCGACTACCAATACACTTTTATCCTTAAGCAAAGCGTGTTTATCCTCACCAAGCGTTAATATCTGCCTTCTAAACATCAAATCTCCTAAGAGCTTCCATTACGGCAAGTGCCTGGACGTGTGCTTTTACATCATGGACCCTTATAATCGAAACGGATTTGGAATACGTATGGAGTATCAAACTCCCGGGTAATCTTTCGTCAATAGGAGTCGGAATAATCATATCTATCAGACTCTTTCTGCTCGCCCCAAGAAGCAATTCGTATCCGAAACGAGTAAAATGCTCCATATGTTTAATAAGCGCCAAATTATCCTCTTTACGTTTACCAAATCCTATTCCTACGTCCAAAATTATCTTATTAATTCCAAATCTTAAAGCCTTATTTATTCTCTCTTCAAAAAAAGAATCCACTTCGCTAATTACATCTTCGTAAAAAGGAGCTTGTTGCATGGTTTTAGGCGTACCTTTTTTATGCATAATAACGACACTCGCATCGTATTTTGCGACTATTTTAGCGTATTCGTCACTTTCAAGCCCGGTTATGTCGTTTGCTATTTCAAATCCGCTATCAAGCGCATATTCCAATACTTCCGGAGTAAAAGTATCGATACTAAACACCGCATGTTTCATAAGTCCCGATTTTTTAAGCTCATCTATTATAGGTTTAATTCTCGCAAACTCTTCTCCAACTCCGGGATACTCGCTCCCCGGTCTTGTGGAAACGGCTCCAACGTCTATAATCTTTGCTCCGTCGTTTATCATCTCCTCTATTTTAGACAAAGCCTCTTTACCTAAAAATCTGCTTCCTTCATAAAACGAATCGCTATTTGCGTTAATAATTCCCATTACTTTTTTTTCAAAAGAGGGACTTTTTAAAAACTCCTTAAGATAAAAGCTCAAATTTTTTAATCCGAAAGGTTGTTTTGAGGCTTTTTTAATTAGTTGTTTAAGTTGTTTTGTACTGCAAATCAAAACGCAATCGACAAATTTTACTTCGCAATTAACGGCACCTTTTGGCAGTGCCGCCTCTGCCCCGATACTTAAGGCGTCTTGCTTAAGTATATTAGCCGCGGGCGTTGGCAACTCTTTTATCAAAAAAAGATTTTCGCACTTTTTTTCAGCCATTATCTCTACGCCTACCCTATCTACGCCGATTTTCGTTAATAATCCTTTCAAATCGGTGTCGCTGTTAAGCTTTATTACCTTCAACTCAACTCCTTTAAATTCAAAAGTACGCATGCCAAAACGGCTTGAGTATCAATATTCAAATGAAGCATTTTTATTGCATCGGTTATTATTTTTAGATTTTCTTCGTCCAAATCTTTATCCAAAAATGATTGAAAAAGTTCTATTATTTCCTCTTTTTCCATCTCTTTTTGTAATAATTCCAAAATTTTTTCGTTGGTAATTTTATTGATTTTTTCTGTTTGCTTTTGGGTTTTATAATATTTTTTTTCAATGGGAAGTCTGGAGCGCACCGTATCCAAAAGAGCATACTTAGACTTTGCTATCAAAATAAAATCCACGTTAGGGGGAGGTTCTTCCAATATCTTCAATAAAGCGTTTTGTGTAATTACGGGATATTTAGCGGCACACAAAAGCACGGTGATTTTTTTGCTGTGAGTTAAATATGCGATATTTTTAATCTCTTCCAAATCGCCGAGATTTATCTCATCTTTTACTATTTTTTTATAAGCGTCGATTTCTTGCGCGGTTTTATCCAAATCGTCGGTTAATATTATTTTCAAACCGTAACCTCCGCAAAAATAGCGGCTTTTATCGTTTCGTTAAGCAAATCTATCAAATCGAGCAGTTTTTTATCCAAAAACGGGTCCAACGACTTCAAAAAGAAATTCTTATGCAAATCCATATCCATAATCCAATAAAACGAATCCGGCTTTTTTCTCGCGAATTTAAGCATTGGAGTTTCGACCCCTATATACCAAAATATATAATTGTCACTAAAAGAGATATTAAGCATATCCTCAATCATATCAAAATGCTCGTCACTTCTGGCGTATTCAAGCTGAGGAATTAAACACAACCCGTCATACACCGGAATAAAAGAAGGCTTGAAATCTTGAAAATTATTCAGCTTATTCAATATATAATTTCCAAGCCATCTTCTTTTATAATCCGTAATGATTACGACGCTTTTGCCTTCTAAAATATTAGAGATAAAATCACTCACCAAAGGCACCCACTCAAGCCTTTTTTCCTCAAGCCATTTATAATTCTTTTCTCGAATAAGTTTGAGGGTGAACTGGTTTATATCCATCATTTATCCAGATTATAAGCTTTGTGTAAAGCCCTAACGGCTAACTCTCCGTATTTTTCGTCTATTACCATAGAAATTTTAATTTCACTCGTGCTAATCATTAATATATTAATATTCTCGTCCGCCAATGTTTTAAATGCGGTAGCCGCAACACCGCTGTGAGATTTCATACCTACTCCCACAACGCTCACTTTAGCGATAGAATCGTCAAATTCCATACTTTGTGATTTTTCGTCATACTCTTTTAAAACTTCTTTTGTCAATTCCAATTCCGTTTGAGGGACCGTAAACGTTAAATTCGCTTTGTTGTCTTTGCCTACGTTTTGGACAATCATATCTACATTAATATTTTTATCAGCTAATTTTCCAAAAATCTCCGCACTTATTCCCGGTTTATCGTCAACTCCGAAAATACTGACTCTCGCTTGATTTTTATCCAAAGCTATTCCGCTAACCAAAACTTTTTCCATATCTTTACTCTCCTTTGTAATTAACGTACCTTTTATCTCAGGCTTAAACGATGATTTTACCTCTATATCGACTCCGAGCTTTTTAGCCAATTCGACGGACCTTGATTGCATAACCTTTGCACCAAGACTCGCAAGTTCGAGCATTTCGTCATAACTTATAACGTCTATTTTTTTGGCTTTGGGTTCGATTCTCGGGTCCGTGGTGTAAATACCGTCGACATCTGTATATATTTCGCATTTATCCGCTTTTAACGCTCCGGCGATTGCAACCGCCGTCAAATCGCTACCTCCCCTCCCAAGAGTCGTAACGTCGCCGTTTTCGTTAATACCTTGAAAGCCGGCTATTATTACGATTTTGCCTTCGTTTAAATACTTCTCCATTTTTTTAGGGTCTATATCGGAAATTCTTGCTTTAGTGTGGTCGCTTGTGGTTTTAATACCGGCTTGTCTTCCGGTTAAAGCTATGGCTTCTTTTCCCATCGCTTGTAACGCTATGCTAAGTAGAGCGCTTGTTACCCTCTCTCCGCTACTCACCAACAAATCCACCTCTCTTTGCGGCGGAGTTTTGCTAAAATGATGCGCAAAATCCAATAATTTATTAGTCTCTCCCGCCATTGCGGAAACAACCACGACTACTTGATGCCCCTCGTCTGCGTATTTTTTTACTATCTCGGCAACGTTTTGGATTCTATCCAAATCCCCGACACTCGTCCCGCCGAATTTTTGAACTACTAACATCTATCTCCTTCTATAATTTATTTAAAATTATATCCAATTTAGAATAATTGTAAAATCGGACTTTGGACGTTTAATTTTAAGAATTTAAGCCTTATACACTTTTTGGCACTTTTTTAACACACTTTTTAACTAAAATTCTAAAGAGGAAAACTCAAAATCAAGGAGCTAAAATGAAAAAAGCACTTACAGCGGGGCTAAGCGTAGCGGCACTTGCCAGTATGGCGTTTGCGGCACAAGGCTTAGATTCAAACCCGAATTACAAAAAACTTAAAAACTTCAAGCCAAATCCGGCTGTAAAAGACAGCGAATGTTTAATGTGTCATAAATCTCAAGACCCTGGGATTGTAGCTGATTGGCAACACTCTAAACACGCAAAAGCTGGTGTAGGTTGTGTAGCATGTCACGTGGTACCAAAAGACTATCCAACTGCATTCAAAGCTCACCCTTACAAAAAAGGTAACTGGACCGTTCAAATGGCGGTATCTTCAGTAACTTGTGCTAAATGTCACGCCAAAGAAGTAACGGAATATCTAAACTCTGGTCACGCAAGAGGTGCGGCACAATGGTTAGCCGGTAACGGAAGCAAACACGGTTATCTAATGAGTAAACTAAGCTATCATTATGAAAGTTTAAAAGGTGCTAATCCAACTTACGGTGTTAGCGGTCAAAAAATGGAAAAAGGAATCAGAACTGACGGTTCGGTATTCCAAGCAAACGCAAAAGATCCAAGAACTGCAGACTTAAACGTTGCAAACATCTGTATTCAATGTCACGGTACTGTAATTAAACTTGACAAAGAAGGTAGACCTGACGCAACTACTTGGCCAAACGACGGTATTGCGGCACTTTATCCTGACGGCGGTGTATCTAACTGTCTTGCATGTCACAGCAGACATAAATTCTCTGCAGCAGAAGCAAGAAATCCTGCGGCATGTACAAACTGTCACTTAGGACCTGACCATCCGGATAAAGAAGTATTCGAATCTTCAGTTCACGGTCATATTTACGACACTAACGACAAAGATTACAATTTCGAATCAGATAAAGTTATCCCTGGTAAAACTGTCAGAGGAGCAACTTGTTTCGTATGTCACATGTCTTCACTCGGTGGAAACAAAGCTACTCACAACGTTTCATTAAGACTTAAATGGAACCTTTGGGCACCTGCAAGTTTCTTAAGAACTGGCGGACATGAAACAGCTGGTTGGGCTTTCTGGAGCAACGGCGGAAAAGTTGAATGGGGCAAAACTGTAATTAGAGGAAACGCTAAAGCTGGTAACCCTAAAGGACCGGAAGCAGCAAGAGCAGAAATGAAAAATGTATGTTTCGTATGTCACGAAGCTACATTCGTAGACAACTACTTCCAAAGAGTTGATGCGGCTGTAAAAGTTTACAATCAATACAAAGCGTTCGCTACTAAAATGTTAAAAGACCTTAAAGCTAAAGGTTTAATGAAATCTGACGTATGGAGCGATCCGTTCTTTAAACTATACTACTACTTATGGCATCATGAAGGTAGAAGATTTAGACAAGGTGCGGCAATGGGAAGCCCAGACTATGCTCACTGGCATGGTGTATTCCAAGTAATGCAAGATATCAGAGAAATGAAAGATATCTATGATTATAGAATGAAACTTTACAAAAAATACGGTAAAGACGCACTTAAACACGAAGTGCCTATGCCGGTTGTTACTCACGAATAATACTTCCTCCCTTTTTGGGAGTTTTTAATATATCAGTTACATTGCTTTTTCTCGTTTTAAAATTTTTTAAACCATTCACACAAATAGTAACAATACAAATAACATCAAAATGATTTAAACATCTTCAAATAAGCAATACTTTCCCAAAAAACTGCTTCTTTATTTTTGTCGCTGTTTCTCATTTCAAGTTCTTTTCGCAGCAGATATGTCAATAACTCTTTATAATCTTTTTCTTTAAATTTTAGTGCTAAATTAACTCTTCTTTTTTCTATTTGAAAAGGAAGTTTATATCCTAAAAAACCTTCAAGCGTATTTGCTCCGGTTTTTTTTATATATAAATTATACGAATACAAATCCCTGACGTATCGAATTATTGCTGGTATGATTCTTCTGTAATCGTTTTTATCTAAAAAAAATCTCAAATCTTCAAAAAAATCCTTTCCTTCGAGCATCTTAGCAATCAATTCTTCAAAACTCTCCTCTTTATAATCGAAAACCAGACTTTTTAATATCTCAAGCGTAATATCTTGAGAATAGTTGGATAGTTTTTCCAGTTCTTTTTCTATTGCGGCGGGATTAACATGTGTAGCCAAATAATTTTTTGCCGACTGAGAAAGTGTTAAAGAATATTTATCCGCATAAAAATTGATTATTTCGATAACTTCTCTTAAATTAGGCGCAAAAAATCTTACGAAATTTTTTTTAAATTTATCTATTTTTTTATTTCCGTAATAGAAAAAAAAGAGCTTGCCGTTTTTGGAGTATTCTATCAGTTTTTCAATATTCGGAGGTATTTTACTATGCTTGATTATCAATACGTTTTCTCCGCCAAACAAAGAAGGTTCTATCAAATGTTTTTTGGCGATTTCGTAATCATACTCGTCAAAATATATTTTTAATATATTATCGTTTTTGTATTTTTCGGTTATTTTCTCCTCATATAGTTTTAAAAAAAATTCGTCCCCGAAAAAAAGAAGATAATTCGGGTATTCTTTTAATTTGTCAAATTCGCTTTTATACATCTACGGCTTTGCCTTTGATTTTGGTAGTAGCGATATCGGCACTAAGTATTTGAATATCCGTTTTTTCAAAAAGATTGAATCTTTTCCTGTCTTTCAAAAAGACTCTAGCCCCTAATAAAAGCCCCTCTTTTATTTTCGCTATAGGCGGAATTTCGGTATCCTCAACAATCCCTTCATAAACGTTACCTATATTAAGCTTAGCAACTCTTGCATATTTTCTATCGTAAAAATCCCACTCAACTTTCATCGTTTCTCTTTCGAGTTCGCTAAGTTTTACCACCAAAGCTTCTACGTTTCTTAAAATATACTCGACTATTTTTTTATCTTTCCTAATTATAGCTTTAAGCAATCTATGCAGTGTTAAATCCGAATATCTTCGAATAGGTGAAGTAAAATGGGTGTATTTTTCAAATCCCAACGCGTAATGCCCTAAATTTTTAGCCTCATATCTCGCTTGTTGTTGAGAACGTATTATCAATTTATCAACCTCTTTTTCAATCCCCATCTCTTTTGCTTGGTGTTGAATCTCTTTAACGATTTTTACGAAATCTTTTTTTTCGTTATCGATTTCTATTCCCAAAGCGTTAAGCGAGGAATACAACTCGTCAAGACTGTTGTTAGAAGGTTTTTCATGAACTCTAAACACCCCAAAATCAATCATTCCAGCCGCCGCTTTATTAGCCAAAAGCATACAGTCTTCTATCAATTTGTGAGAAGGAGTCTCTTTTTCGATTTCAACGCTTTTTATCATACCCTCTTCGTCCAACTGCATTTTTATTTCGTCACTTGAAAAATCAAGACCTTTTTTTAGTCTCTCCATTCTTATTTTTTTGATTTTCTCCCAAAGGACCAAAAGCCAATTAAGAATATCTTTATCAACGCTATCGATATCCTTAAAATCACCGGCTAAAAACTCATCGACCCTATCGTATGAGTATTTTCTTTTGGAATTAATAATTCCCTCAAACAACTCTTCTTTAATAACGTTATTATTCTTATCGAAGGTAATTTTAAAAATAAACGCCAATCTATCTTCCCCTTCTTTTAACGAACAGATATTTTCGCTAAGAGCTCGTGGAAGCATCGGCACCGATTTATGAGGAAAATAGATACTAAACCCCCTCTCTTTGGCTTCTTTATCGATATTTCCGTTGAGATATACATATTCGCTAACATCGGCTATAGCTACGTATAACTCATTTTTTTCTTTATCGAAATAAATAGCGTCATCGTGGTCTTTTGCGCTAACCGGGTCTATCGTGCAAAAACTAAGATGCGTCAAATCCACTCTATTGGGATAAAACGATTTATCTACCGTATCTCCGTATGCTTCCGCTTCGGCTAAAGCCTTTTTGCTAAATTCCTCTTTTTTATCGTAAAGTGCGAGAGAAATTTTATCATCAACCCATGCATCGTCCAAAACACCCAACACTTCCACTATTTTATTGGTATAGTTATCAACTTTGAATACCGCGTTTGGAGGAAGTTTGAGTAGTGTTTTTCTTTTTTCGTTTACAAATACGGGTTGATTTGTTTTAATGTTTTTTAGCACCGGTTCGATTTTTGAATTTTTTGTTTCAAATGTCAAATAAACGACACTGACGCTAAAAGCTTTTTCTAAAATATAAACAACTTTTACTTTGGGTCTGCCTTTATTAAAAAGCCTTCGCGCAATAACCAAATCACCTTTTGAAGCTCCGTTTAAATCTTCGGGTTCGATAAGATAATCTTTCTCTTTAACGCCGAGCGGCGTTAAAAACCCTATACCTTTTTTATTAATATCAACAGTGCCGATTCTATAGCGGGAATTGAGTTTGATTATTTTGGAATCGCTAACGATTTTTAGCGCAATCAAATCGTTTATGATATCCCGCTTATCGCGCGGGATATCCTTAGAGGCTATTCCTTTTACCAGTTTATATGCAAATTCTTTCAATACTATCCTTTAAGTTTTTCGATAGCCTCTTTTAAAGCGTCGATATCCAAATTATATTTTTTTGCTGTTTCAAACGCTCTGTTTTGAGAATCGGAATCCATCGGTTTAATTAAATCAAATAAAATTTTCAACACTTGCAAAGAAGCGCTTTCTATTTCATACGTCCCTTGAGGAGCATCGATATGCTCCATACTTTCAATTAAATCGTCGCTAAAATTCCAGTGTTTAAATATCTCCGTCGTAACCTCGGCGGTAGTGGCTCCTACAAACTCTTTTTCAAGTTCTTCCCTCTTTTCTCCCCCTTCAAGTCTCGATTGAAAATTATCACTCAAACCTTCGCTGTTTAATATAAGCGAAATAACAACCGCTCCTAAATCAATTAAAAACGAATTGGTAGCTAAAATCTCAAGTTTACTTCTCTCTTTTTTATACCAGTTAATAGCAACCGCATTTCGTTGGAACGAAACGTCATGAAATCTATTTTCATCAACTCCGTATGCACTCAAATCGAATTTAAGCGAGTTTCTAATCGCAAACGAAATAGCAAATCCTTTTACTGTAGACATTCCAAAAAGCGATACTGCTTGGTCGACCGTTTTAATTTCTCTTGTAAAACCGTATAACGGAGAATTTGCTGCTTTTAAAAGGTTAGCCGTAATCATCGGGTCTTCTTTTATTACTTTTACCAAATCCCCTATCGAAGAGTTTGGGTCGCTCGTAATTCTTTGAATTTCCGAAATACTTTTAGGTAGAGGCGGTAGTGATTTAATTTGTTTTAGAATTTTCTCATTCATCGATACTCCTTAGCAATTTATTAATTTGTTCATTATACCCGTAATCTTTCAGATATATGTTTAAAACTTTTTTCGCTTTTATTTTATCATTTTTTTTGAGTAAAATAAGCGCAAAAAGCTTCCAACTTTGATAATTTGAAGGATTTATGCCGTTTGCTTTCAAAGCCCACTCTTGGGCTTTATTCAAATTATTCATTTCGAGATATCTTTTCGCTATCAAAATAGCGTTTTGATAAGTAGGATTTTTATTATATACGTTTATCAAATCTTTTATACCGACCGTTTTTACTTTCAAAGAAATGTTAGGAGTGCTTTTTTTTACCTGTTTTTTAGTTTTTTTAACCGTTTTTTTTACTTTTTTTGTTTTTTTGTTTATTTTGGGAGAAGAGAGTTTCATATTACTCAAAAACGACAAATCCGGCGACAAAGACTCTTGTTTTGTTTTTTTCAAATCCTTTTTTTTGGTCGTTTTAGGAAGCGTTTTTGGGAGGGGTTTTTTATTTTCAACCTTTTTGTTTTTTATTATTTTTTCTGACTCTTTTTTATTCAAAACAAATACGTTTAAATAATACACCCCAAAAAGAGATGCCGATAACAATATAAATCCCAAAAAAAAGAATAAAGTTTTTTTATACAATCTTTTATAATATATTTTTTCAAGCTCTTCATATCTATGCATGGACACCCTTAATATCCATATACGCCATATGAATATACTTGTTTTGCAATTTGCTTTTAGAAATTTTTTGCGGATATTTTTCCGAAAAATATTGCAAAATATCAAACAACTTATACATCAGCTGATTGGTCCCCCTTAACGAACCGTCCGTATATTTATATATCAAATCGTAATTTTTCCTTCTAAACAAATCGGCAATATCGTAAAGCTCGGCTTTAATCAACTTGATTCGTATAAAATCCTCAAGCTCGTCTCTTGCGATTTTACCGATTTTTAAGAGATAATTTATTCTCGTTTTAAAATGTTTTTTTTCAAGCAGTTTTTTTATATCGGTATCATGTGTTGCAAAAACGACGGTAATATTACCCCTATCGGCATAAATACGTAAATTCTCAAACGTCTCTTCGCTTAGGAGCTGTGCTTCGTCAATCAAAAATATCTGATGTGTCTCTAAATTTACCTTTTTTAAAAGCATCAAAATAGTATTAATTTCCAAATATGGATTGGAAATAAAAAACACTTTCTCTTTAGATTGTAATATTTTATAGACGTTTTTTAATATCATACTTTTACCGCTACCCGCTTCTCCGCTTAAAAAAATCATCTTCTCTTTTTGCGAAACGGCATAAAGCAAATCTTTTTTTGTCTTCTCGGTAGTTATTAACGGGACGTAATATTTCAAATCCACTATATCTCTAAATACCTCTTTGGCTTTAACGTACTCTTCCAAACCCCAAATCCCTTAGCGTTTTCTTCTTTTTAGCATCTATAATATGCGGCGTAATAACAAAAACAAGCTCTTTTTTAGAAGTAACTTCCTCTCTTGAAGAGAATAGATATTTCAAAATCGGTATCTCTTTTAAAACCGGGACGCCGTTTATCTGCAACGTTTTATCGTTTGTAATAAGACCGCCTAATACGAGCGTTTGATTGTTTTTTAGTTTAACGATACTTAACATCGTATTGTCTCTCGTATCCGGCGGCATGTCTCTTTGGGTATTGGTAAGTTGGGTAGGGTCTTTAAACGCGCTGATTCTTGGGGCAATACTCAAAATAATATCCCCATCATCGCTTATTTGCGGAGTAATATCAAGCACTACCCCTACGAATTTCGAATCGATAGTATATTCGGTATTGGGATTTCCGTTTTGGTCTACGGTTACTTTTGAGGCATATTTATAATAAATCGTATCTCCCACGCTGATAATCGCTTTTTGATTGTTAAGCGTTACGATTTTAGGATTCGACAAAGAATTCACATTTCCGTTTTGAGCCAAAAAATTAAGTAATCCGTTAAGATTAAACGTAGCGTCGTCAAATACCGACTGCGCTCCTATCAAATAACTCTTTCTCATCGGCACGCCCGTTTTATTCAAACTAAGCGAAAGCTGTGACCAGTTAATTCCCGTTACGTGTGATTTGGAAAGTTCGACAGAATATATTTTGACATCGATTAAAACCTCTTTGGTTAATCTCGCTACCAATAATTTAATATATTTATCCACCGCCTCTATTTGTTTCTTAGTCCCGGTTACGGTAATAAGTCCTACGGATTTATCTATTATCGGAGGTTTGTAAGAAGTTGAAACGTTTTTTAATATTGTAATTATATTGTCCTGGACCTTATCCCAAAAATCAAAACTGTATTCGTTTTTTATTTTACTGTCCGTAGCGTCGAGATTGGATTCGCCTATTCTGTTGCTCGAAATAAAATCAAGCCTATAAGTTTTGGTTTTAAAATAACTAATCTCAAGTGTATTTTTATTTAGCGTGTAAAAAAGCCCTCTTTTGGATAAAACCAAATCGAGTATTTGAGGCAACGTGTAATTTTTAATTCTAATAAACGGCATTTTTTCTTTTACGAGCGCTTTGGCTTCCGCGTCGTCGTAAACGATATTGATATTACATTGCTGAGTTACGAGTAAATCCAAAAACTTATTTATAGATAGTCTGTTTTCTTTTTCAAAACTATTGGCATATGTAAAAAGTTTATCATCGCAATTGGCAAACAACAATAAAGGAAACAAAAAAATTATGAAAAATTTATTCATTCTTTTCCTTTAGCATAGGTAACTTCCGATTAAGCGTTTTTTTCAAAACACCGTCTTTACATTTAAACACGGCGGTGCTTTGCGTCAAATCCGTTAAAACACAATCAAAAATTTTATCATTGAGTTTTAACCATTCTTTTTTGCTTTTTATTAACTGCTCGCCTAAAAATTCTTGAATTTGAATATAGGCTCTACTTCCGAATATAGCCAAAAGAGTGATTTTAACTCTTTTTTTACTGTCTTGCTTTTTATGCAAACTTTTGGTTTGTATTACGAGTCTATCGGGTTCGTAAAAAGGATTTTTTATCGAATCAAGGTTTGGTAAATGGAATTCATAGTTTATAACCTTGTTCGTATAGTCCAAATATTCGTCCTTTTGCATATCTTTAGCAAAAAGGACTCCAAAAATCATAATCAATACTATTTTTTTCACTGTTCGCACCCATATAAAGAGATTTTTATTTTAAAATTTTTATTTTTATCTATTTCCATAGCCTCGATTTTAATTAAATCTTTCGTATTTTCGTATTGATATATAAAATAGAGCAAGTTTTTATACTCACCCTTTAGCTTAATGTCGATATCCATTTTTTTATTTATTATATTTTTATCGCTATCGTAAATTTTATTGTCTATTTCCAAAACCTTAAGTCCCTCTTTTTTCGCCGTAGTCACTATTCTTTTAACGTATTCGCTCCATTTATAATCGTTAAACTCCACAAAATCGAGCAAACTCGCAAGCTCGTCATAAAAGTCTTTTTGCATACTTAAAGCCGATTTTTGAAACATAAGTTCTTTCATTCTTTTTCTAAACGCAACCGCTTGTGCGTTAATTATTTTTTCTCTGACTTTCAACGTTTGATATACCGACTTTGTTTTTTCAAAATCGTTTTTTTGGTTTTTTAAATATTTCTCGACTTGCGGCAGTAATACGTAAAGCATTAAAAACCCTACCACCAATACAATGGAAGCGTAAATTATTATTATCTCTTTCGTCTCTTTCGCATAAAAAAATTCGTCAAGTTTTTGGATTAAGTTCTCTTTTTTCATTCATAAATCCTAATTGTCGCTATATATCTGTTATTCATATATTTAACACCGTCCATATTTACCCTAAAACCTCTTTTGACCAAACTTTCGAGTAAATTCGGTATTGATG
>Ga0256843_1001136_pt1 | contig 21504 bp, 26 predicted proteins | sample AlvinellametaG_FD_191572 | JGI IMG/M metagenome (GOLD analysis project Ga0256843, IMG submission 191572) | Pompeii worm associated microbial communities from hydrothermal vent at the East Pacific Rise, Pacific Ocean - Alvinella | ecosystem: Host-associated > Annelida > Integument > Unclassified ... | reverse complement strand
AGAGCAGATGGGACATCTGTTATAGTATAGAGAGGGGATTTTTTTCTATAAGTCTCTATTTTCTAAAGTTTGGCTAAAATAGCACAGCTAAAAACAGGACAGTTACTATGACGTTACAAGAGATTTTAGAGTCTGATAAAATTGAACTTTTACCACAACAGTTGGCTCAGTTAAAGAGATTTACCGAGATTTTACAAGAGTGGAATAAGATTCATAACTTAACAGGAGCAAAAACAACAACAGAGATAGAGAAAAATATTGAAGATGCTCTTTTCCCTACAACTTTTATTAATAAACCAACCTCTATTTTAGATGTGGGAACAGGGGCTGGTTTTCCTGGAATGATATTGGCTATTGCTTATGCTGATGTACATACCGTATTGTGTGAACCTCGTAAAAAACGGGCTTCTTTTTTAAAATATGTGGCGATGGAGTTGGCACTGGATAATGTGGAAGTGGTGAAAAAACGTGTTGAAGATTATGGTTCTGAACCATTTGGATTGATTAGTTCTAGAGCTGTAACCGATACAAAGATGTTATTAAATTTGACAGAGCATTTACAAAATAGTGATACAGAGTTTCTCTTTTATAAAGGGGAACAGCTTTTTAGTGAATTGGAATCGGTAGAGGCACAACTTGATTATGATATTATAGAGAAAAATAAGAGAAACTATCTCTATATTAAAGGGTTGAAATGTTCTTAAAATTATTGATTTTTATTGTTGCTATTGGAGCAATTTACCGTTTTTTTGGGGGGAAGATACCTTTTATTGATAAAGAGGAGAAACCTAAAAATGATGAGGTAGAAAAAGATTTTGGTGTACAGATTCAAGGAACATCTAAATGTGCCAATTGTGGAGTCTATATGACCGAGGATGATGCTCTGATTTATCATAGAAAAGCATACTGTTCTAATCAGTGTGTTGAATCATCAAAGAGGTTAAAGTAGCGTTGTGAAGATATTTGGTCATCCTTGGATTGAGAGTGAAGAGTTTTATGTGATTACGCATATAGAAGAGATTACTGAAACTCCTCCCAATAGTACGGTTGCTATTGAGAGATTTGATATAACATTAATAGAGTATTGTAATAGAAATAGCATACCCTATATGACAGCTGTTTCGGATATTAAAGAGGCGATTTTTGCTAATCTTCTTCATGCTAAATATATGGTTGCCTCAAAGGCATTAGCAAAGCGTTTAATGCCTATTGCTCAAAACTATCTTTTTGATACAGAAGTGCTAGGAGTGATTACTTCTGAAGAGGAGATAGAGGAGATGGCAAAGGCAAATATTGATGGAGTGCTTTTAACTTTAAAATAAAATTAAAAGGCAGACAATTTTCGCTCTATATCAGGATGTAGTTGGGTCATTATCTCATAGGAGATGGTCTTTAACTGCTCTCCTGCTTTTTTAGCATTATTAAAAATACAGATTTCATCTTTGGTTGACTCTAGAACAATATAATCCATAGAGACTCGCCCTAATATTGGTAATCCTTCGGCTGTAATAAAGGGTTTTAGATTGCTATTTCGCATCCAACCATCACCATATCCTAAATCATAGGTGGATATAGTCATTGTTTTTGGAGCGATGAAAGTTCCTCCATAACCGATTCTTTCGCCTTTTTTCACTCTACGTGTGGATATTTTTTTAGCCCAAAGTGACATTACAGGTTTGAGTGGAGGAGCGTTATAGAGATGAGGTAACTCACTGTACCCATAAGCACCAATTCCCAAACGAATGGTCTTTTGGTTATGACAAGGCAGACGGAGAGCAGAAGCAGAATTAAATGCATGAAAACGGATATTTTTAAAGCCATAGGCTAGAGTCTCTTTAACTATTTTTTCAAAATTTTTCTGTTGCCAAAAGAGTTCTGAACTTAACTCATCGGCTGAACGGTTATGGGTCATGACTCCTATCAGTTGTAGTTTTTTCTTTTTAATACGATTTAAAGCCTCGTTTAACTCATCCATGGTGATACCATTACGGTGCATACCTGTATCAACTTTTAATTCAACTTTTGAATTCTCTTGAGCCTTCTCTATATCCTTTAAGGAGTTAAGGGTAAAGGAGCATTTGTTGTCTATTACAGCATTATCTCCCAATACCAATATTTTTTGAAAATAGGGTTTAATGATTTTAGCTTCATGATAATTTCTTACCACAGCTTGGGTTAATCCAAATGCTTGTGCATGGTGAGCCATAAGTTCTAATCCATGCCCATAAGCATTATCTTTGAGTACAATGGCTACAGACTCTTTTGAGCCTGTTTTATTGACAAATTGTGATAGATTATAAAAGAAGTTTTCTCGGTTTATTTTTATAAATGCCATAGTAATAGATTATAATTAGACTTTATAATTTAGTATCTTTTTTACAGTTTGGATATTAGCAAAAAAGAGTGCCTCAAAGATAGGGTTTAAAATAGTTGTCTCTTTATCTATTTGGGTAAATGCAGGGAAATCAAATCCCTCTCCATTCTCTCGAAGATTTGGACGTACAGAGAAGGTGATTGGGCTTAGGGTTTTAATAAGGTTTAAGACTTTTTTATAGGATTTATCCTCTTTTGATGGTAAAATATTTGCACTCTCTTTTCTGTTTTGTCTTATTTTTTCAATCAGTTGTACTTTGTCATTAAAGATTGTTTTTCCCCATCTAATTGTGCCAAATTCTGATAAAAAGTCTTGATGTCGGCTACAGAGAGGGTGTGTTTTTGCATCACGAATCTCTTCACAGAGTTGTAAAAAGAAGTTTTGACCTCCAAAGTTGTTGGCACAGGTGGTGAGTTGCTGGTGGATTTGCTCTTGTTTTTCAGGAGATAGATTATTGAAATTGAACATGATGTCCCTTTGTTGTTATTTTATTATTGGAAGTATACAGAATTTCTATCAAAACCAAACCAAATTTTTCTTGGATATAATTATTAGAAAAGAGATAATAATGAAACGATTACCTGCTGAGTGGCAAAAACAACGGGCTGTCTTGATGGCATTTCCTCATAAAAATAGTGATTGGAATAGTAATTTAAAATCTGCATTGGTTCCTTTTATACGTATTGCACAAGCGATTGCTTATGCTCAACCTGTCTATATTTTATGTGATGAACCAAGTGATATTAGTGGACTCTTCTGTTCTACGCGAAATATGAGCTTTATTAAGATAGAGACCAATGATACTTGGATTAGAGATTTTGGATATATCTCTGTTATAGAAGATGGTATGTTAAAACTGCTTGATTTTACATTTGATGGTTGGGGAGGAAAGTTCGAATCGGAATTGGATAATCTTGTTAATCAAAGATTTCATAAAAAAGGGTATATGGGTACAACTCCTTTGGAGAGAATAGATTTTGTATTAGAGGGAGGGGCAATTGAATCAGATGGTTTGGGAACAATAATGACAACTTCTCAATGTCTCTGTAATCCCAATCGAAATGGAGGATTATCTAAAGATGAGGTTGAAGAATATTTAAAGTTATATTTAGGAGCAGAACGGATTTTATGGTTAGATTATGGTTATCTGGTTGGGGATGATACGGATAGTCATATTGATACTTTGGCTCGATTTGTTGCAGAGGATACAATTATGTATCTACAGTGTTTAAATAGAGAAGATGAACACTATGAAGCATTAAGAGAGATGGAGAGAGAACTAAAAGGATTTAGAACTTTTCATGGAGAGCCATATAGATTGATTCCTTTGCCAATGTCAACTCCTAAATTTGGTAAAGATGGGAATAGATTACCTGCTACTTATGCCAATTTTTTAATTACCAATGGAGCATTGGTCTATCCTACATACTCGGTGCCTGAAGATAAAGTTGCTCATAAGGTGTTTAAAGATTTTTTTATTAATAGAGAGATAATTCCTGTAGAGTGTAGTAGATTGATTGAAGAAGGGGGAAGTTTACACTGTTCTACAATGCAAGTTCCATTTTAAATACTCAGATACAGTTACTATCTTTTAGTATGCTGTATCGTAATATATTAGTAATACTCTTTATTACTGTTTGTGTTTACTTCCAAAATTTTGTGTCCAGTAGATACCATAGGTACTCTCCTCTTTTATTACGACAGCCACACCTACTTCGGTAAAGCTCTCTTTCATAATATTCACACAGTGTCCAGGACTTTTTAACCATGCATCCATCACCTCTTTCAAATTTTGTTGTCCTCCTGCAATATTTTCTCCTACAGAGTAGTAGTTTGCATAACCATTAGCAATAATTCTTTCATAAAATTTACTTGGTTTACCATCTCCTGTAATATCTGATGATGTTCCAGAGCCATCATGTGAAAAGGTATCACTCTCTGCTAAATCGGTGGAGTGTTCTAGTGCAGATGCATAGAGTTCACTGTTCCATGTTAATGGAGCTACAGCTTTCATCTCTCCTCGTGTTGGGTCATTGGGATAACAGTCTCTAGAGATAGAACGGGCTTTATTGATAGCATCTAAAAACTCTTGTTGAGTAATATTAATTTTAGAAGCTTCACTTTGGTCTGATGTTTGAGTTACATTATTAGAAGAGGCATCTCCACAACCCATAATTAATAGTGTGCTAAAAATAAGTAGATAAGATTTGTTTTTTAAAGTAATCTCAAACATTTTATGTCCTTTTTTGTTTTATATTATGAAGTATAACAGAAATAAACTTAAAATAATATTTAACATAAAAAAATAATTTAGAATCAAATTTGAAATTTCTTTAAAATCTTCTTGGTTTTTACGTTAAAATTAGCAAAAAAGTAGAGTGTAGATGAGAGTTGCATTAATTCAAAAAAAATATTACGAAACAAAAGTATTGACAGTTATTAAGACGGTTCAAGATATAGAAGAGGCTTCTAGAGAGGGGGCAGAGTTGGTGGTATTACAAGAGTTACATCAAAGTGAATATTTTTGTCAAAGTGAAGATACTAAATATTTTGCTTATGCCTCTTCTTGGCATGAGGATATAGTATTTTGGTCAAAAGTTGCTAAAGAGAATGGAGTTGTGTTGGTTACTTCTCTTTTTGAAGAGAGAACAGCAGGTCTTTATCATAATACAGCTGTGGTATTTGATAAAGATGGTTCTGTAGCAGGGAAGTATAGAAAGATGCATATTCCCGATGACCCTGCTTTTTATGAGAAATTCTATTTTACCCCTGGGGATTTAGGATTTGAACCAGTTGACACTTCAATAGGAAGATTAGGGGTTTTAATCTGTTGGGACCAGTGGTATCCTGAGGCATCACGACTTATGACCTTAAAAGGGGCAGAGATGTTGATTTATCCTACAGCAATTGGATGGTTTGATGAAGATACTAAAGAGGAGAAAGCAAGACAGTTAGATGCGTGGATAACTATTCAGCGTTCTCATGCTATTGCTAATGGTGTTCCTGTTTTATCATGTAATCGAGTAGGATTTGAGAGAGATACCTCTGGTGTCTTGGATGGTATTAGATTTTGGGGAAATAGTTTTGTATGTGACCCACAAGGTCAAATAGTTGCTCAAGCAGAAGAGTCAGAAGAGATTCTTTATGCCAATATTGATAAAAAACGAACCAAAGAGGTTCGAGATATTTGGCCATTTTTACGAGACAGAAGAATTGAGGATTATGGTAACTTGTTAAAGCGTTATTGTGATTAGGGAAGTTAGCCTCACTATTATATTTATTATAATCTGATAAAATAGCTTTTAGTTTAATAGAGAAGGAATAATAAATGAGTTATGAAGTATCCAAAGTAGTTGTAGGAGAGGATGTAAAATTTAAAAACCCATCTTCAGAGTTTTACGAGGCAATAGGTGGAGAAGAGGGAATGAAGAGTCTTATGTACGATTTTTACGATATTATCTACGAGAGTGATATTGCTCATTTTTTTCCACAAGATGAAGAGGAGTTTGAAGAGGTAAAAGAGAAAAATACGAAATTTTTTATTCAACTTTGTGGTGGTCCAAAGGTTTATGAGGGTGAGACAGGGGGAATGGATTTAAATGAGTATATGGTTCGATTACATGATGACTTCTCTATTTATGAAAAATCACGTTATGAATGGTTAGGTTGTATGGAAGAGGCTTTAAGAAAAGTAGATATGGAGCAGAGAATCAAAGATGACTTTTGGGACTATTTAGAAAAATTCTCAAAATTGACTGTTAATACCTTTTCTGATGGAAGTGTCTACTACGCTGAATATAACCCTGGGCAATAAGAATTAAAATTTATTCTTAATAGAATCGTTAGTTTTTTTCTCCTATACTTTACTACTATAAACTATATTAGTAGGAAAGAGTATGAAAAGAATGAAAAATTACGTAACTGTTGGATTGACTGCTTTACTTTTAACCTCCTGTACAAAACAGGTTACAGAGACAAGAATAGCCTATCCTGTAGATGTAACACGACCTACTTTAACTCCTTATGAGTTAAATGTTATTTCAGAGAAGATTTATCAGAATGAGACAGGGGGAAATCCTAAATATTTAATGTATTGGTCTCCTAATGAGGATTTTGCCTCGTTGGGGATAGGACATTTTATCTGGTATCCATCTGGAGAACCAAAACGTTTTGATGAGACCTTTCCTTCTATGATAGATTATTATGTAGCGAACAGAGTAGAGTTACCAAGCTGGTTATTAGAGGCAAGAAAAAGAGGTGCTCCATGGAAAAATCGAGATGTTTTTGAACGTTCACGAGGTGATAAAGAGTTTCAGCAGTTACAGACTCTACTTATAAATACAAAAGCACTTCAAACACAATTCTTTTTTGATAGACTACATGCTTCTATTCCTGAAATTGTTAAATATGTGGCTCCAGAATATCGACAACATATTGTCAATAATTATAACGCTTTAGCAAAAACCAAAGGGGGATGGTATCCCTTAATTGATTATATTAATTTTAAAGGAAAAGGTATAAAGTCAACAGAGCGTTACAATAACCAAGGTTGGGGGATGTTACAGGTATTAAAAAACATGAGACCCGTTCAAGCAGGACCAGAGGCATTGGCAGAGTTTTCACGTGTTGCTTACCTAATTTTAGAGCGTAGGGTAAGAAATTCTCCACCAGAAAAGAATGAAAAGAGATGGCTTAAAGGTTGGAAAAAGCGTACTGATAGTTATCGATTTTCAATTTTCCAATAGCTTTAAATTAAATTAATTTTTTAATGAAAATTAGAAAAAGTTTTGAAAGTGAATTTTATAAACACAAAATTATAGATAAAGTGATATAATATTAAGATATTTCATTAGGGTTTTAATTTGTTGTAAAATGTTTTTTATAATTTTTTGCTATTTTTCATATTTAAGGAGGTACAAATGAGAGAGATATTACTTGTTGGGTTATCGGCAATATTGGGGTATATTGTCTTTTCTGCGTTCAGTACAACGGGAAGTTCTCAAGAGGCATTTCGAAAGATAATCGAGCAACCACATCAAGATATGCAACTACAGCAAGAGCTGGAGTTTAATAAACTTGCGAACGAAAAAGAGGCACGGCTAATAGTTTTAGATAATGAGCATAAAAAAGAGCAACTCAAAGCGTATGAGAACATCAAAATTAGTGAAAAAGAGCAAAATACCAAAGTTGAGTTAAAAGAGATTGATTATAAAATTAACTCTACTATAGCGAATATGAAGTATCAAGCTGAAACAGTAGAGGCAACACATAGAAACTATACCTATATTCTTATTGCTGTTCTTCTTTTTCTACTTGTTTTTATTTATTTACGTTATCAAAAGTATCTCTCTACATTAGAGTTGGAAAAAGAGACAGAGTATCGAGAGATGATTGCTAAAAAAGAGTATGCTGAAAATATTCTTGGTCTTTTAGCCTCTGGAAACTTGACCTTTGAGACCGAGAAAAAATTGCTTAAAGTATTGGATGAAATTAATGGTAAAAAAGTAGAAGAGAAGAGTACAATCCTTTATCATCCTAATCCTGAAATAGCACAGTTAAGTGCTGGAAATGAGAAAAAATATCTGGATATGTAGTCTTTAAAACTTCAATTCAAATATATTTTTTCCATTTTTATGGAAATAGTTCAATTTATAATTCAATCTTTCCACAATATTATGGACAATATATAATCCCAATCCAAAGCCGTTATTACGTTTCTCTTCTTGAGTAAAAGGTTCAAGATAGTAAGAGAGTGGATGCTCTAGACTTTCACCCACAGAAATAACTCGAATACTCTCTTTTGTTGCGATAATGGTTGTCTCCCCTTCTCCATACTTTAAAGCATTATCCAACAAATTTTTAATCGCAAGAGCAAGAAGCTTTGTATCGGTTGTCAATTCAGCCTCTTCTACTTGAACATTGAGTTTATCTTTATTAGAGATAAGCAGTTTAATACTGCTCTCTATAATTTGACTTAATTTTGCTTCTCTCATAAGTGGTTTAAAATCTTGGGTGGTAAGTCGTTCCACATGTGCCAACTCATCAATTAACTCATTCATTCGTTCAAATGCACGAATAAGTGTATCTTTACTCATACCATCTTCGACCATTGCTATGGCAATACGCCCTTTGGTAATGGGTGTTTTAAGTTCATGCATCATATTTCGCATAAAGAGGTTTTTAGAATCGAGTAAGGTACGTATATGATGTATCGCATTATCAAAGCTTTGCGCAATTTTCCCTATCTCATCATTATTTTTTTGTGTAATTTTAATGTTCATATTACCTTGTGCAAACTCTTCTATCTGTCTGTTTAATTTTTTAAGAGGTGTTAATTTTTGTATAATAGCCACATAGAGAAAAAGAAAAAGAATGGCAATAAGTAGTGCAATAAGAATAGTAATCTGTATACGCATACTCTGTGGTTGCATATCTTTAAGCATTAAATTATAACCATATCGCTTTAAGTAGATATATTGATTTTTACCAATAGCAAAAATCTGCATACGTCCATAGACGGATTCTCCTTCAAATATGACTGTTCCTTTACTTAAAATAAGCAGACGGTTTTCGTTTAATGCAACAGGTTTTACATGAAAATTTTTATAGAATCTCTTTTTCTCCTCTTCGGTAGGATTGAGCTGTGCTGTAGAGAGTAGAAGATTAGAGATAAGTTTATAACGATTAAGCTCATCTTTCTTCTGTTTCTCTTTATCCCAAGAGATAAATAGAAACAGTGCAATAATAAGTAAAGAGAGTACAAGTGCAAAGAGTGTATTGATAAAAGCAGAGACAGATATATTTCTCATAATCAATAGACCTTATATTTTTTCAGTTAAGAGATAGCCAATTCCTCGAACGGGTTTAATATAGGAGTTTTTATTATCAATAGCAGAGAGTTTCTGTCGTATACGAGAGATGATAACATCAATATTTTTAATAGAGCTGTTATCATCAATATGCTCACTATCATAGAGAAGGTGTTCTCTTGATACAGCAGAATTTTTTTGTTGAATTAAGATGGCTAAAATATCAAATTCTGCAGCAGTTAGTTCCAGCAGTATATTTTTAAATATAATATGTCGGGCTTTACTGTTGAGTTCAAAAAGAGACTCCTCTTTGGTCTCTTTTTCTGAACTTTTTGTTCGTCGTAATATGGTTTTAATACGGGTTACCAGTTCACGAGGGTCATAGGGTTTGGGCATATAGTCATCGGCTCCACGTTCCATAGCAATAACTTTGTCGGTAATATCATCTCTTGCAGAAGAGACAATAATGGGAATAGAAGAGTGTGCTCGTATTTTAGGAATAACTTCCAATCCATCTATTCCAGGAAGTGTTAAGTCTAAAATAATTAAGTCAAACTCATTTTGTGTTAAGAGTGAAAGACCCATATATGGCTCTTCGGCAGACATAACAGTAATATCAAATTTATTGAGGTATTCGGTGAGAATTTGAGAGATTTCATAATCATCTTCTATCATTAGAATTTTTATAATGGTAAATCCTTGGTGTCTATTTAAATAATGAAGTAATCATATCAAGAGAAGGGTTAAAAGTAAGAGTAAAATATCATTAGCATTGCTCACAAGGGCTATTACAAAGGAGGTCTAAATATGTTCTATCAAGGGAGTATATTTCAAAGGAGTTCAATTACATACTTAATCTTGTGAACAATGCTAATGACATTTGTTTGTCTTAAGCGTATTATAATAGATAACTATTAATAATCAAACAATGGAATATTAATGAATAGTTAATGGTCTACTATGTTATACTATATTCTCATTTGAAACAAAGGATTTATGTGGAATTTTGGAACCATATTTACGAACATTTCAATCCCATAGCGGTTGACTTTGGCTTTATCTCTATACATTGGTACGGGATTATGTATATCTCTGCTCTGCTCACAGCATTGTGGTTTGCAAAGTGGATTATAAAAAAAGATAATATGCCCATTAGTGAACTTTTAATAGACAACTATTTTATTTGGATTGAGGTAGGTATTATTCTGGGTGCGAGAATCTGGTATATTCTTTTTTATGACCCAAATACTGCTTATTATTTATCAGAACCTTGGCAGATATTTAATCCATTCTCCAATGGAGAGTTTGTTGGAATACGAGGGATGAGTTATCATGGTGCCGTTGTTGGTGCAGGTATTGCTTCATATCTGTTTTCACGAAGAAATCCTGGAGAGATTTATAGAATTCTTGATGTTGTTGCACTGGCTGTTCCTGTTGGTTTTGTTTTTGGACGTATTGGAAATTTTTTAAATCAAGAGCTGGTAGGACGTGTTACCGATGTTCCTTGGGGAATCTATGTAGATGGTCTTCTGAGACACCCTTCACAACTTTATGAAGGATTTCTAGAGGGAATTGTTATTGCTATAATAATGTATCTTTATAGAAAACGAAAAAAGTTTGAGGGTGCATTAATTGGTATCTATGGAATGCTTTATGGTACAGCACGTTTTATTGTTGAGTTTTGGAGAGAACCTGATGCTCAACTGGGTTATATTTATGGTGATTGGTTGACAATGGGTCAGATACAGAGTTTTATTATGATTCTAGCTTCCATAGGTATCTATTTTATATTTAAATTTTTAAGTAAAAGAGATAATATTTTAAAATAGTTTAATATATTAAATAATATTTTTTTACATATAAAAATGTTCTATTATGTTTAAGAAAATAACGCTATAATTTTTAATTAAAATTAGGAGTTATTTATGAAAATATTAAATAATATATTGGTAAGTTTAGTTATATCAGCAAATCTTCTTTATGGAGGTGGTGATTTTGTTCAGGAACCTATTTATGAAATAGAAGATGTCTCTATTGCTGAAGAGACTGTTATTGAAGAGTATCCTCAATCTACTATTACAGAGAACTACTCTAAAGGGGTTGAAGAATATAGTAATCCTGTAGAAGAGTATGTTTCAGAGCCTTCAGTTATCAAGGAAAAAATTGTTGAAGAGGTACCAACTGTTGCTACAAATTCTACAAAAAAATCAATACCAAAATCTGCTCCACCACCTTCTTCCTCTTCTCTTAAAAAAGATATTCAGACGAATGGTCTCTATGCTGGTATTGGTATCTCTAGAGCAAAATTTAAGACCAACTGTAAAAGTAGTTGTGTAAAATCTGAAATAGATAAAACAGGAGGTTTTATGGCAAGAGTAGGCTATGATGTTAATCAATATATTGGTATAGAAGCAAGAGGTGTTAGAACCAATTGGAAATCAGATGGTGGAAAAGTTAAACATATTGGTATTTTTGTAAAACCAATGGTTCCAGTAGGTGAATCTACTAATATTTACGGTCTAGCAGGTGTCGGAAAAACAACTACTCAAGGTAGATTACAACGTGTAGATACAAGCAGTTTTGCTTGGGGTGCAGGTGTAGAGTATGATATTAGTGGAGATAAAGCTAAAGAAGGGCGTTACAGTCGAGAGTTTGATGGACATGGTGACCAAGAGAAGGGATTGGGTATTTTTGCTGATTATGAACGTTTAGTTCAAAAATCAGGTTCTCCTGACCTTGATACACTAAATATTGGTGTAACTTATGACTTTTAATGTTTGAGTTAGATTGAATTTATTGTTCCTACATTAGCTGTAGGAACAGTATAGATTTAAGAGTCTCGACCATATAACTCAATATAGATTCGAGAGATGGCAATTAGAAAGGCTGTGATTGCTGGTCCTAAAATCATACCCCAGAAACCATAAGAACTCATTCCAGCTACAATTGAGAAGAAGATAAGCAGTTCATTGATTTTTGCAGAGCTATGAAGAAGGTCATTTTTTATGTATCGTATAATCATCGGTTTAATAAAAGTATCTGCAATAATTGAGATAACAATAATAGAGTAGAGAGCAATTACAATAGCCGAATTTGCATCCATTGTATTCCATGCATAGAGAGAAACAGGCATCCATACTACAGCACCACCAATAAAAGGAATAAGGGAAGCAAAACCATAAATCATTCCCAATAGAAGCCCATTAAATCCAAAAGATGAGATGACAACACCAAAAAGAAGTCCTTCAAATATGGCTGTTACAATAATAGAGTAGAAGACAATCTCCATGGTTGAGGAGATTTCACTTAATATTTTATTTCCTTCTACATCATTCATGGGTAGAAAAGAGGTAATTAATGAAAAAAGCCTTTCGGCATAACTGTTGAGTACATAGTAAAAGATGATTACAAAAAAGACATTTTTTATAAATCCAATTCCTTGACTACCAGCTTTTGTAATGGTGGCTGTTGAGGTTTTAATATTGTATAAAATCTCCTCGTTATCTAAATTTTCACGTACCCAATCTTCTAAAATTGGAATTCCTTCAGAGAGAGAGACCAGTTTTGTTGTGGTTTTTGTAATGATACCAACATCCATAGAAGCCAAGGCTTGTACACCAATAGTAGCAATATAGATGATAGGAATAAAAAGAATTAACAGCAGTAGAAGACTAAGAACCACAGCTGAAAGCTGTTGAGAGTCAATAATATTGGCTATTTTATGTTGTAAGTTGGCTGTTGCCATGGTTAAAAGTAACGCTACAACCATTGATAATAGAAATGGTTGGTAGATGGTGTAAGCACCAACAACAGCAAATCCAAATAGAATTGCAATAATATAGTCATTTTTTCGTATCATATATTCCTCTCTTCTGATGCACCAAGTCTAAGATAGGCATAAGATTTCTCTGTAGCTATGCGTCCTCGTGCTGTTCGTTCTATATATCCATTTGCCAAGAGATAAGGTTCCAAAACATCTTCTATTGTTCCTTCATCTTCACTAAGGGCTGCAGCAATTGTTCCAAGCCCCATTGGTCGTCCTTTTGCTGAAATAAGAAACTCTAAGAGTCGTATATCTTCTTCATCAAAACCCAAACTGTTAACACCCAGTTGGTCAAGTGCATATTGTGTGGTTTGAACTCTTATCTCTGGTTCATTGGCAACTTCGGCAAAATCACGAACCCGTCGAAGTAGGCGTAGTGCCAATCTTGGTGTTCCTCGACTTCGTTTTGCTATCTCATATGAAGCATCATTATGACTCGGTTTTTCCAGTTTAAGTGATGCTTGTCGAACAATTTCACTTAACTCTTTTGGAGTATAAAATTGCATTCTAAAATGCATTCCAAATCGTTCACGTAGTGGGTGAGATAACATTCCTGCTCGTGTGGTTGCACCAATAAGAGTAAAGCGTGGAAGGTCTATTTTTACTGTTTGTGCAGCTGGACCAGAACCGATAATAATATCGAGTCTAAAATCTTCCATTGCTGAGTAAAGAATCTCTTCTATTGCAGGAGACATTCTGTGAATTTCATCAATAAAGAGAATATCTCCCTCTTCGATATTGGTTAAAATGGCTGCCAAGTCTCCTGATTTCTCTATCATTGGAGCAGAAGTGGTTTTGATTTGTGCATTCATTTGTGTTGCAATAAGATTTGCAAGGGTGGTTTTTCCAAGCCCTGGAGGACCAAAAAAGAGAATATGGTCAAGTGCCTCATCTCTTTTTCGACTCGCTTCGATAAAGACTTTTAGATTTTTTTTAATCTGCTCTTGACCGATATATTCATTCCATGAAGAGGGACGCAGAGAGACCTCTTCTATGTATTCATTATCAAATTTTTCTATGTTAACTATTCTTTCCACTATTTCCTCTCGGGGGGTAGGTATTTTTAATAGTGAAATAATACTATTTTCTATGTTATAGCAGGGTTGCCTCTATCTTATATTTAGCTTAATAGGTAAACTCATTACTTGGGAATTTTCGACTTTTTACTTCAGAAGTGTACGATTTTAGGTTCTCTTTAATCACTTCTGCTCCTTTACAGTACTGTTTTACAAATTTTGGTTTAAAGGCTTCAAAGAATCCAAACATATCAGACCAGACCAATACTTGTCCATCAGTCTCAACTCCTGCACCAATTCCAATGGTTGGAATAGAGAGTGCTTGGGTTATTGCTTTGGCTGTTTCACTCTTTACACCCTCTATAACAATGGCAAAAGCACCAGCTTTTTCAATGGCTAAAGCATCTTCAATGAGCCTCTGCTTATCAGCTTCATCTTTTCCACGAACTTTATAACCACCTTCGCTTCGTACAAACTGAGGCATAAGACCAATATGACCTAAAACAGCAATTGAGTTACTACTTAATGCTTTTACAATATTGGCACGCTCTTTACCACCCTCTACTTTTACAGCTTGTGCATTGGTCTCTTGATAGGCACGGGTAGCATTTTTTACTGCATCAATTTCATTGGTATAAGAACCAAATGGCATATCAAGTACAATCAAAGGTAAAGAGGCACCATTACATACAGCTTGAGTATGATAAATCATCTGGTCCATGGTGGCACTTAATGTATCATCTTTTCCAAAGAAACTCATATTTAGGCTGTCTCCAACCAAAATCATATCGACCTCTCCATCAAAGAGTTTAGCAAATAGGGCATCATAGGCAGTAACCATTGTTATTGGTTCAACACCTTTCATTTTAGCAATCTGGGTAAGCGTTACTTTTTTAGCAACTTTATCTGTATGAATACTCATTATTTCTCTACCTTATAAAGATTAATTTAACCATTTTATCAAAAGAATGTATAATAGCACTATTAATTTATAAAAAGAGTTTATATTGAAAAATTTAGTTGCATATATTACCACAGGTTACCCTTCGTTAGCGTTCACAGTTGATATGGCATTGTCTTTAGGAGAAGCAGGGGTTGACACCCTAGAGTTGGGTATGCCCTTCTCTGACCCTGTAGCAGATGGACCCGTTATTGAAAAAGCAAATTTAAAAGCCCTGCAAGGTGGATTTAAACTGGAGCATCTCTTTGAAGCCTCCAAGCAGATTGCCCCACACATTGACACCTTATGGATGGGTTATTTTAATCCTTTCTATCACAGAGGGATGGATTTTTTTATCGACCAAGCCAAGGAGAGTGGTGTTAATGGCTTTATTATTCCCGATTTACCACTGGAAGAGGCACGACCCTATAAACCGATGATGCGTGATGCCAATTTGGCACTTATTGATTTTATTGCACCAACCGATTCAAAAGCAAGAATCAAAGAGATTGTAACAGATGCAGAGAAGTTTATCTATCTTGTTGCTTATGCAGGAATTACAGGTTCTGGAAAAAGCGAAGATTTACAATCTATTATTACGGATATTAAAGAGTACACTTCGACCCCTGTTTATGTTGGTTTTGGTGTTGACCAAAATACAGCAAAAGAGAAGGCAAAAGGGGTTGATGGTGTGATTGTTGGTTCAGCTTTTGTTAAAGTGCTTTTAGATGAACAGCTCAATAATAGTCAAAAGATTAAAAAAGTTTCAAGTTTAGCTAAAGAAATCAAAGAAAAAATAAATGAATAAAAGAAAAATATGATACAATTATTAAATTAACTTTAAATAAATAAATTAGGAGTATATCTTGAGTAATAAAAAAGCTTTAGAGAATTTAGACGCAAAAATATCGCTAATTTTAGAGAGATACTCCTATTTAAAAAGGGAAAATGGTCGTCTAAGAGAAGAGAATAGTGAGTTGATAGCTAAATTAAATAAAACACGAGAGTTATTGTTAGAGAAGAGAGAGGAGATTGTAAAATTAAAAGAGAAATCTATGGTTGTAAAGCGAGAGATACCTCCACCTATAAAAAAGAAGGTTGACAAAAAAAGAGTTTCTGGATATAATATGTACTCTTATCTCTATAAAAAGATTTTACAGAAAAGTATGGGGACGACTTGGTTTCGACTGGATTAGTCGGAGCTATGTGCATGTCGGACTGAGCAACTCCGTTACACGGCTCAACGCATATAACTGCAAACAATACAGATTACCGTCCAGCTTACGCAGTAGCGTAAGTTTTAACCTCTAGAAATAGAAGGACTGCCCTACCAACGAGTGTCATCTTAGTTGGATTTTGGGTATTACAATCTGATGACTATGCTCTGTGGAAGTCATGCCACAGTGTGAGAATTTTGACTGGTCTTGCATAGCTTTGGGCGTTGTGCGAAGCAAGATAAGATTAAACATCGCCGACTAAGCATGTAGAGTCATAGCACTAGCTAATCTAGGACTGGAGTTCGATTCTCCACGTCTCCACCACACAATTTATTCTCTTTATAACCTTACTATTTTTACTCTCTACTTCTATCTAAATTCAGTTTTACTATAAAATAAATTAAAAATAAAAACTTATGATATAATTTAAATAAAATTTAATAAAGTATATCTATGATGGAAAAAAAATTACAGTTTTATCTTAAAAATCTTATTCATAATGGTGGAAGTGATTTACACTTAAAATCTGGAGCGATTATTCGTTTACGGGTAAATGGGGATTTACTTAAATTGGGTGATAAAAAGATTACTCATAAAGAGCTGGATGCTATTGCTCAAGCGATATTAAGTGATGAGCAGTATGAGACACTAACAATAACCAAAGAGTTAGACGCAACTTATGTTTTAGATGAAGATAACCGTTTTCGTTTGAACTTTTTTTATCAGATGGATGGGCTTTCTGCTGTACTTCGGATTATTCCTGTTAAAATCTTAACACTCAAAGAGCTGAAACTTCCTTCTGTTATTACTGAATTATCAAATTTACATCGTGGATTAATTTTGGTTACAGGTGTTACAGGAAGTGGAAAGTCAACAACTCTCGCTGCAATGCTTGACCACATTAATAGTACCCGTAAAAAACATATTATTACTGTTGAAGACCCAATTGAGTTTGTACATCCTGATAAACAATCACTTATCTCACAACGTGGGGTTGGACAGGATACACTTTCGTTTGGAAATGCTTTAAAGGGTGCTTTGCGTGAAGACCCTGATATTATTTTAGTGGGAGAGATGCGTGATTTAGAGACCATTGAGATTGCTCTTCATGCTGCCAATACAGGTCACTTAGTCTTCTCTACACTGCACACACTTGATGCAAAGGAGACAATTAATAGAATTATTGGTATGTTTCCAAAAGAGGAGCAAAACCGTATTCGTATTACATTGGCTTCTGTACTGGAGGGCGTTGTTTCTCAACGTTTGGTGAAGACTGTTGATGGAAAACGAGCTGCTGCAATTGAGATAATGAAACTTACCCCAAGGATTTCAGAGTTAATTGAGCAGAACAGAGATCATGAGATTTTAGACACCATAGAGGAGGGAAAAGAGATTTATGGTTCACAATCTTTTGACCAAGCGTTACTGGAGCTCTATTATCAAAAACGTATTACAGAAGAGACTGTTTATGAACACTCAACTAATCCATCGGATATGAAATTGAAAATTGAAGGTCTTGATATGAAAGAGAACCAGAGAGATGGAGATAAAGAGGCTGTAGATATTTTTGATTTAAAGGAAGATGAAGAGAGTAACAAGCCTTAGAACTTTACTTATTTAATTATTTATAATATAATTAAACAATTAATAGCATAAGGGTTTGGTTGTGAGTCGTATAAATATTATAATAATAGGGTTGCTTAGTTCAATTTTCTTAATTTTTTCATGTATATCTTTGAATCTTAAGCATTACTATTTGGAACTCAATCCACACAAGGTAAAACATACATCTAAAAGCTTAAGTCCTGTACCTAAAATTACACTCAAAGATAGAGAGGTAAAGGAAGATTTGTGTAAATCAACTTCTTCTATATGTGAAGTAGTTGATTTAGAAGATAAAAACTTAACGCATTTAAGTAATGATAATTTTAAACCTTTGTTGAAAAAAGGTATTTTTTCTAAAGATGAGAAAAAAGTCTCTTCTCTTGTATCTATTGAAAAAAGCGATTTAAAGAAGCTCTCTAATCCATTTAGAAAGAGTTCCATTAATGAATTAGAGCTTAAAATTTCTAGGCTTTTAGAAGAGAAGCCAATTAGATTTAAAAAAAATAGTGGAACTGTTAATAGAGAAGGAAGAGAGATTTTAGATGAGATTATAACACTCCTTTTTTTAGAAAAAAGTAATTTTATAATAGAGATTTATGGACATACAGATGCAGGTGGAAAACGTAAGATTAACAGATTCCTGAGTCAAAAACGTGCAGATGAGGTCAAAAAATATTTAATAGAGAAAGGTTTTCCCTCTAAGAAGATTAACTCAGTAGGGTTTGGTGAGGAGAGCTTACTATTAAAAGATAAACCTTATAGTCATAAAAATAGACGTGTTGAGATACATATAAAAAGGAAAGAGTAGATGATAGATTTAATGATTAAGATGGCACTCTGTCTGGTTATTGCTTTGATGTTGGGGTTTATTTTGGGATGGTTACTCTCTTCTATCTCCTCTAAAAGACGTTATCAAAAAGCGTTAAATAGCGTAGAGAAGAGTCTTTTTAAGAGTGAAGATGCTGTTAGAAAATTAAAAGAGGTTAATCTGAAGCAACAGGAGCTGTTGGTCAAAAAATCTGAAGAGCTTAGAAATAGTAATAAACGACTAACGCTCTCTAAACAGTCTCTCTTTCAAAAAAATATTGAACTAGAGAAGCTTTTAAAAGAGAATGAGCAAGAGATAAAAGGGTTAGAGCATGTTTTAATAAAAGCTGAAGAGATAATTAATGAACGTGATAAGAGGATTTTAGATTTAACAAAAGAGAAAGAGTCTGATGAAGATGTCCTTTTGATTACAAAAGACCAATTTTCCCATATTGAGTCTCAGCTTTTAGAGTATCAACAAGAGATTAATCAGCTTAAAGCTTTAAATAAAAGATTAAAAGAGCGTTATAGAGCAAAACTCTCGACAAATCAAGAGATAAAAGAGGAGAATGAGCATTTGGAGTTGGATGATTCTGCCATTGTAAAGCTTTTTGGAGATACTTATAAGAAGATTATTAAATCTTAATTAAAAGTGGGTATAATTCGCCCCTAATTTTAATTATTAAGGACAAACATGTTAGAAGGTATTACTAGAGAGAGTATCGGAACAGCTTCTGCAAAGAAACTAAGAAGAGATGGTTATCTAACAGCTAACATCTATGCACAAGGTGTAGAGAATATTCAAGCTGCGTTTAAAAGAGGTGATTTCACTAAGGCTGTAAGAGCAAAAGAAGAGTTGGCACTTCCTTTAACTGTAGATGGAATAGAGTTGAAAGTTGTGATTCAAGAGTATCAACTACACCCTGTACATGGCGATGTTTTACATGTTGACTTAAGAGTAGCCGTTCCAGGACAAGTGACTGATTATCTTGTTCCTGTAAGAACATCAGGTACACCAAAAGGTTTAAAAAACAAAGGTGTATTACAGATTCAAAAGAAAAGAATTAAAGTAAGAGGTGCAATTGAAAATGTTCCTACAAACTTTACTCTAGATGTATCAGACCTTGACAGAGATGATTCAATTCTTATTAGAGATATGGAAGCACCAGCTAACTGTAGACTAATGGAGAGAGCAGATGTTGCAGTTGTTGGTGTAATCAAAGCCAAGTAATCTAATGTTGTTAATCGTAGGACTGGGAAATCCAGGAAAACAGTACGAAAATACACGACACAATATCGGTTTTAGAGTCATTGATAAGCTTATCAATGACTCTGGAGCTAGAAATATCTCAAAAAGCTCATTTCAGGGCGAACTTTTTAAAACTTCCAATTTACTTTTTTTAAAACCAACTACCTATATGAATCTCTCTGGAACTTCTGTTCAAGCTGTCAAAAACTTTTACAAGATAGAGTTAGAAGATATTATTGTTGTTCATGATGATATAGATTTAAACTTTTCAGCATTGCGTTTTAAAAATGGAGGTGGACATGGTGGACATAACGGTCTACGTTCTATTGATGCAATGATTGGTAAAGAGTACACTCGTGTTCGTATGGGGGTTGGTAAACCAATTTATAAATCTCAAGTGGCCGATTATGTTTTGGGTGATTTTTTAGAAGATGAAGAGAAAATCATATCAGGTTGGATAGCACATACAGCAGATGCTGTTAAAGCTTTAGATGGGCAAACATTAACTGAGGTGAAATCTCGATATTCATTAAAATCATTTGAAGGATAGATAGATGTTTTTTAGATATGTTGCTTTTCACTATCTAAAAAATATAATTATTATCTTAATGGGCTTAACAGGGCTTTTTACAGGTCTGGATTATCTGATGAATGCTTCCTCTCTGAACTCATTTAATATTAAAGTACTCTATCTCTTCTCAAAATGGGAAGAGTCTCTTAATCTTCTTTATCCTTTGGCAATTATATTAGGGGGGATTTGGACAAAAATAGCGTTTATAAAGCAGAATGCAGTAGGTTCATTTTATGCTCTGGGATTAAGCCGTAAAGAGTTCTTTAGACCCTTTTTTGTTGTTGGACTCTCTGTCTATTTTCTCTTTTTAGGGCTTAACTTTACCTCTTTTGCAACAGCACATGATACAGCAAAACGTATAAAAAAGAGTGAATATGGTATGAGTAAAACAGAGGATTTATTTTTTAAATATAATGAGAGTTTTGTCTATATTCGAGCTTTATTACCAGAGAAGTATAAGCTGGAGGGTTTAACCATTTTTAAGATGGAAAATGGAGCTGTAACAGCCACTTTTAGTGCAAAAGAGGCATGGTTCAATCTCTCGGAGTGGGTTGCGATTGATGTTGTTAAAAAATCTAAACTCTTAAAAGAGAATGGAGAGTATTTAAAAGTAGAAGTTATCGATGTTTTTCATACACTAAAGGGGTATGAACCAAAGATTTTAAAATCTATTTATGATGGCAAGGAGTTAACTCTTTTCGATACAATTCGTGCAAAAAGGCTTTTAGAAAATCAAGGGTTAGGAACAGATGCTTTACGTGCAGATATATATGGAAAAGTTTTTACTCCTCTCTTTTCTATTGCACTTTTAATGATTTTAATTTTTCGTTTTCCTTTTCATGCTCGTTATATGAATATTGCAACAACCACTACAAAAGCTTTGGGTGGGACACTCTTTGTGTGGGGTATTTTATTTGCACTTAAAGGAATTGGAGCAACAGGGACAATCGTTCCTGAAATCGCACTTATTTTACCAGTTATACTATTGTGGGGATATGCTTTTTATACACTTTCTCAATCAGATAAGCGTATTTAAGGAGCTAAAGGATTTCTCTCTAACTCTTGTTTAAAAGAGTTAGGGAGAAGAGAGTAT
>Ga0256843_1001135_pt1 | contig 21526 bp, 23 predicted proteins | sample AlvinellametaG_FD_191572 | JGI IMG/M metagenome (GOLD analysis project Ga0256843, IMG submission 191572) | Pompeii worm associated microbial communities from hydrothermal vent at the East Pacific Rise, Pacific Ocean - Alvinella | ecosystem: Host-associated > Annelida > Integument > Unclassified ... | reverse complement strand
TCATATTTTGTACTAGTAAGAGGCATAAAAGAGGACATCTTTTTAGAAGCACTGTTCATTCGTAAAAGATGTTTATCACACTCATTGAGTATTTTTAAAAGTTTCTGTTTATAAAATGTATTCATAGCTTCACTCCAGTTCTTAATGCCTCTTGTTCTATGAGTCTTGTTGTATCTCTTGAGAGAATGACATCTATCTTTTGTTCGCCTATCTTCTCTTTGAGCAGAACTAAAAATTTTATCTTATTTTCAAGTGTCGCTTTGGCTTTTGGTGTTTGTATGTAAAGGTCTATATCGCCCCCTTTTTTTGCATCATCTACTCGAGAACCAAAAAGAGAGATAGTTCCCTCTTCAAAGACATGTAAAAAGCTCTCTTTTATACTTTTGATTTCATACTCTGTAAGTCTCATCTACCCAACTCTCACAACACTTTTTTCCTACATTCAACCTACTAGTGCAACACACCTAAGCTGAGCTTTCAAGTTCTAAAATTGTAGCATAAAAAACTTCAGCAGGTGTTTTGAAGCCAAAGGTGAGTACCACCCCTACAAAGAAAAAGAGGTAAGGTAGCCTGCCAACTCCTCTTTGAGTCTCTGCTCTAGGCTTGTTGGCGTTACAATATGAATATGAGGAATCCAATAGCGTACAAGGCGTAAGATTTCATCTTCATACGCAATTTGACAACTAAAGAGAAGATGATGCTCTTCCTCCTCTAACATTTTTTGCTGAGGAAGCAACTCTCTACGTAAAAAATAGTCTGCTACACACTTGTCTATGCGTACGACTACCTCAATACTACCTCCTTTAATTGTTAGATATAACACTCTAACATAAGCCAACGACACGGTATGTCATAGAAAAAAGAAAAATGGTATTTTATGGGTAATTGGTAGGGTTGATTTTTATTTTTATATAAGTTTATTCTTGTACAATTTTGGAAAGGGTACACAGAAACCAAAGAAACTGCGAATTTCTTTGGTCTTGTGAGACAAATCAGTCTTTGTCTGTGTTCTTTTGCCTTTTACACTCTTTATAGTTAAGCCACATAATTGTAACTCTCACTACACCAAGTATTAAAGTCAGTACAGGAATATATTCCATTGTGTACTCCTCATGTTTACTTACCACCTACTCCCACAAGAAACACCTAAAGAGCAAACACAAGTTAGAACACTACCCCATTACCTAAAAGGGCACAAGGTATTATAGCGTAGGTTATTTGGAATTGGAGAAATATAGGTAGGGTGTTGTCCCCCGACAACACCATGATATAGGAAGAGATGGAGGATTATTTGAACGGTACAATAAATTGTACCCTACGGAGGGTGGGTTAGTACGAGAACTTGTACCCACGTCTTCGTACAGTGTGGATGACTTGAAATCCTAAGATACTTTTAAGACGTTTTCTTATTTGGTTAATGGCAACTTCTACGGTGTTGTCACTGACATATTCTGGCTCTTCCCAGAGGGCATTGATAATTTCATCTTTAGAGAAGACACGTTGTTTTCTAAGGGCTAGGTAGGCTAAGATGTCAAATGTTTTACCATTGAGTGAGACAATCTTCTCATCGTACTCTATCTTTTTATTGGCAATGTCAATGACCAATTTTTCAATCTCAACGGTAGTACCAAAGAGGTGTCTCATGTTAGAAAGTACTCTTGCCGCAATGAGGTCTGGATGTTCACAGTGGTGGTAGATGACATCATCTACGCCCAAAGAGAAGAAGGTCGATTGCTGTTTGATCTGCTCTGTCAAAATCATAATCTTTGTTTCACTCTTCTTCTTTTTTACTTCATTGACATATCGTTCAAGAGAGAACTTAACCCCTTCATCTACAATGATGACCAACTCATAGTGTCTAAAATCTGTAAAATTTGTAGCATCATAGAGATCTTTTGCATTGTCTACAATACAAATAAAGTACTTGTCTAACTCTTTTTCTAACTCTTTAACATATTCGTCACTAAAACCTACGGTTAATATTCTCATAATTTATTAGTTATCCAATCTATACGAAAAGTAAATGAAAACTTAATTTTCTCTACTTTTCTCATTTAATAGCGTATTTATAGCGAAATCTACCTTATTTAAAAATAAAAGTAACTTATATATCTTTTTTACGTAAAGCCTTAATGTAGACCCTCTTAGGTGCTGGGTAGCCCTCTACGGTTTTTGTTGGGTCATTGGGGTCTAAGAAGTCCTCTAGACTCTGTCCCTCTATCCACTCTGTTTTTCTCTGTTCATTGGCATCGGTCACAACAGTTTCTAGTACTTCTACTTGAGTAAACCCTGCTCTGTGACACCAGTTGATGAGTGCTGGTATGGTTGGAACAAAGTAGATATTGGGGATTTTGGAGTATCTGTCTTTAGGAGTAAGACACATCTCCTCCTCACCATCTATCATAAAGGTATCTAAGATAAGTTCTCCTCCCTCGTTGAGCCCCTTAAACAGAGACTTCAACATCCCTACGGGGTCGGCACGGTGGTAGAGTACCCCTAAGCAGAAGAGTACATCAAACTTATGTTCGTAAAACTCTACATGCTCTACACCCAACAACTCATAGACAATCTTAGAGTCAATAAAGTGGTCTAAAAACTGAAACTGAGAGTAGTAGATGGCTGAGGGGTCAAAGCCTACTAGCTTTTTAGGCTGATGGGTTAACATTCTAAAGAGGTAGTAGCCATTATTACACCCTATGTCCCCTACTATTTTATCTTTTAGGTTAAAGTGAGGTTCAAGAAGGTTGTACTTCATATAGCTTCGCCACTCAGCATCTATAAAAAGGCTATTGATAGCAAAAGGCCCTTTTCGCCATGGGTGGATAAGACGTGCCGTAGCCTCTATCTGCTGGGCATCCTCTTCAGAGAGATTGGGGAGGGTGATGCTCACCGTATCTTCCAGAGTTACCGAAGCTTGGGGGTAAGTGTTTAAGGCAGCAATCGCCTCTTGATAGGGGCGTATATTTTTCCATGTCAGCCATTTTTGACGCTCTTGTCTTAGCGTGTCAAGATTCAAAACAGTATCCTTTTGTAGAATTTAATGAGAGAGTGTAGGCAATGCTATTGCCTACAAAGTAGAGAGTAGTCTTACTTTTTAAGGTAAGCTTTTTTAATTACCTGATCAAAAAGTGGTCTATTGGATCCACGAGAGACAGATACATTTTCAATTTTCTTTACACTCTCTTGTCCAGCAACCACTTCACCAAAGATAGTGTAGCCTCCATTGAGGTGTGGGGTTGGTACAGTAGTAATAAAGAACTGACTTCCATTGGTGTTCATCCCATGGTTTGCCATTGCCAATAAAAAAGGTCTGTCAAAAACAAGGTTAGGGGTATTTTCATTTTTAAACTCTTTTCCCCAGATGGAACTTCCACCTCGTCCTGTACCTGTTGGGTCTCCCCCTTGAATCATAAAACCTTTAATGACCCTATGGAAGATAATACCATTATAGTACCCTTTTTTAACGAGCCCTATAAAGTTCTCTACGGCTAAGGGTGATTTTTTGGGGAAAAGTTTTAACTCAATGTCTCCTGCTGTAGTCTCAAGCACAACAATAGGTGCTTTTGTACTTGTACTCTTCTTTTCAGCTGCAATAGGTGCTTGCGCATAGGCAAACAACCCAGCAAATAACAATCCTGAAACTATTTTTTTTATCATATCTATACTCCTTCTATTGTTTGATAATATCATTTTCACACTTGTCAATGTGAAGTAGGCGTAACACTCGTTCAAAGAAATCGCCACTCTCTCTTTGTACCTCATCGCTAAACTCTATGTAGAATGCCTCATGGTCAGACTTATCTGTCTTGGCATTGTCAAACACCAAAGGCTTGAGTGCTGTCTCTTTTGTCACAGCATCAATCGCCTCCTCTATGGCTTGCTTTAAGTCTGTACGATGGGCTTCAAATACCAAACTCATACCAGCATAACACTCTTCCATACGAACATTGGCTTTAATCTCTTGACATCTATCCATTTTCATACCTTCTTCTCTATAATTTATGTAGTGCAACTATTATAGCTACTTTTTGATTATTTTGCGTAGTGAATGGAGCGACTTTCTCGAATCACATTGACCTTAATCTCTCCAGGGTACTGTACCCTCTTCTCAATCTCTTTGGCAATCTCTTTACTTAAAAGGATTGTTTCACTGTCACCCATCTTATGGGCATTGACAAAGACACGTATCTCACGCCCTGCGTTAATCGCATAGGCTTGAAGTACACCCTCTTTGGTAGAAGCAATCTCCTCTACCTCTTTGACACGCTTGGTAAAACTCTCTAGCACCTCTCGTCTAGCGCCAGGGCGTGCCGCACTTAAAGCATCAGCAGCACACACAGCAGCACTCTCTACGGAGTCTGGCTCTTCATGTCCATGGTGTGCGTAGATAGCATTAATCACACTAGGATGCTCATTGTGTCTTTTACAAATTTCAGCACCAATCTCTACATGAGAACCACCCTGCTCTTGGGTTAAGGCTTTACCAATGTCATGGAGTAGACCAGCACGCATGGCTAACTTCTCATCTCCACCCATCTCAGCAGCCATCACCTTTGCGAGTTTTGCCACCTCTAGGGTATGGGCAAGGGCATTTTGTCCATAACTCGCACGGTATTTCAACTTTCCAAGTAGGGTTACAAGCTCCTCAGCCATAGGGAACAACCCAAGGTCAATAAGGATATTTTCTCCCTCCTCATACACCTTGGCTTCAAACGCTGCTTCCACCTTAGCATGTACCTCTTCAATACGCCCCGGGTGAATACGCCCATCTTCTATCAAAATCTCTATCACACGTGTCGCAATGGCTCTACGGTAGAGGTTAAAGGAGCTTACCAAGATAACCCCTGGGGTTTCATCTATAACAATATCGACACCTAAAAGCATCTCAAGGGTTTTAATGTTACGCCCCTCTTTCCCAATAATACGCCCCTTATGCTCATCGCTAGGCAAGTTAATGAGGTTAATGAGACGCTCTCCAGCAAACTCTCCTGCGTAGCGTGTGGTTGCCTGTGCCAAAATGTAGTTGGCTTTCTTTTGTGCCTCCTCTTTTGCTACCTGCTCATACTTACGTACCACAGAGGCTATCTCTGCACGACTTTGATGCTCCACATTCTCTAAAATATAGGCTTTTGCCTCCTCTTTCGTATAGCTAGAGAGCTGCTCCATTGCCCCTAGAGCCTCCTCAATCACCTCATTTTTCTTCTGCTCTAGACGCTCTAGATGTTGTAACTTCTCTACAACCTCTTTCTCCAACTTCTGATAGTAGTGCTTCTCTTTCTCAAGCTCTTTTCCTTGAAGAATAAGCTGACGCTCTCTCGCATCTACCTTGGCTGTACGCTGATGAAGCATCTCCTCATGAGCAAGACGCTCCTCTTTCATCTTTACTTGTGCTTCTTGTCTTAAAAAAGCTGACTCTTTCTCTATGACAGAGGCTTTTGCCTTTGCCTCCAACTCCAAATGCAAAAACGCTCTTTTTGCACTATTTTTTAACCATACATAACATAGCCCTGCCCCCATACCTATGCTTACTATGCTGGTAACACCTATGGTGAATAACATCTTCTTAATCCTTTATGATACACCCAAAAACAGACAACGACTACACATAGATGGCATCGGCTTTCACATCGTAGTGGTCTGTCACCTTAACAGAGGAGTAACACAACCCTCGTGAGACAAACCAAACCTGCGAAATATGCTGTTTCTCTTTTTCAAAAAATCTATCGTACATACCTTTGCCAAAGCCTATACGTCTTTGTGTGACATCCATCCCTACAATAGGCACTATGGCAATATCTATCTGTTTTTTTCTATATTGGTTCGATTTTTTTGGTTCTTTAATACCAAACTGTTTGTTTTCTAGTGGAAGTCTATATTTTACCAACCTAAAACTTTTACCTTCCATAAAAGGGACATATAGCATACGCTTTTCTTGACGTAAACGTCGTAAAAGAGGAAAAATGTTCACTTCACTCTTTAAAGGCAGGTAGAGCATAATCGTTTGTGCCCTCTTTTGTTTGAGTGCCACATAGAGATGTTTTACAATCTTTTTGTCTTGCGCATAGGTAGAACGCTTCATTCGCCTCTTCATCTTCTCAAAACATCTTTTTCTAAAGCTCTTTTTCTCCATTGCTACTCCTTACGCCTCACTTTTTAATGCTCTTTGGGTATAATCTTTCTTCTATTATAGCAAAGGAATGGTATGAAAATACGTAACTATTTGGTTCACACCTCTCTTCTTCTTACACTTCTACTGCCTCTTTTTACAGGGTGTAGCAAACAGAAGCACCAAGAGGAGAAGGTCTATCTTTTAAAACAAGAGCATAACACTACAACAAACAAGCCTGAACCTGTAGCCCCAAAAGTACCTACACAACCTCAAGCCTCTCTTTTCCATATTATACAAGAGCACAATCAATCTTTGGTGCTCAAAATAGCCAAAAATACGCTTACCATCACCCCCTCTCAACCCCAAGATTGGATAGTCATACATCTTTTTGATGCCAACCAAACCCATGGAGATGCCATGCTATCCTACCTAAGAAAGTATGGTTCCAACCACTACACCCTACTCTCTTTTAAAGAAGAGTCAAAAGGCTTCTTGCCTTCTGGTTTTACCCTCCAAGAAGATGCCACCACCTTTGTAAAAACCCTACAACAGAGTCTCTCTCTTAAAAACGAGAAACTCCCCCTTACACTGCTTTACAAAAAGGGGCAATACTTTATGGACTATGAGGGGATGACACCCATCGAGATGATTTTACATACCCTAGAGGCAAACCAAGAAAAAATGAAACAACAAGGAGCACACTAATGTTTAAGAAACTATTTAAAAAAGTCTTAGGAAAGACTAACGATGCCATTAAAGAGGTTGTACCAACAAAGAAAAAATCTATCACCAAAGAGGAGTTTGAAGATATCTTGCTAGAGTCTGATGTCAACTACGAACTTGTAGAGCGTCTCTTGGAGACACTTCCTGAGACCATTAACCGTCTACAAGCATTTAACTCCATGATCTCTGTTTTTCAATACAAAGCCGACTGGAAAGAGAGTGATGCTAAACCCTTTGTAGAGATGATTATTGGGGTCAATGGGGCAGGAAAGACTACCACCATCTCAAAACTTGCCTACCGTTACCAACAAGAGGGTAAAAAGGTTATTTTAGGCGCAGGTGACACCTTTAGAGCCGCAGCGATTGAGCAACTCTCTCGCTGGGCTGCAAAACTAGAGATTCCTATTGTCGCTACCCAACAAGGGCACGACCCCTCTGCTGTAGTCTATGACACCATTGAGTCTGCCAAGGCAAAAGGGTTTGACAATGTCATCATCGATACTGCTGGACGGCTACATACCCAAACCAATCTCAGCGAAGAGCTCAAAAAGATGATTCGTATCGCTAACAAAGCCCAAGAGGGTACACCCCATAGAAAGATGCTCATTTTAGATGGTACCCAAGGGACATCGGCTATCAACCAAGCCAAAGCCTTCGATGAGATGATAGGGATTGATGGGATTATCATTACCAAGCTAGATGGTACTGCCAAAGGGGGTGCTATACTCAGTATTGCCGATGAGTTACAAATGCCTATCTTCTACATTGGGACAGGAGAGCAACCTGCTGACCTGATGCGATTTAAGGCAAATGACTACATCAACACCATCTTAGATGAGATTTTCATCTAACTCCTACAAACCAAAACGCTCCTCATAGACCTCTTGAAGTGGGCGTTTCTCTTTATAGTCTATGAGGTCACCAATGACAATAGTAATCTCCCTATGGGGTTTAGAGTCTAGTAGTGCTGCTTTAAGTACTTCAGCAGCATTACCTTTAATGTAAAGAGGAAGCATAGGAAGTCTGTTCTTCAACGCAATCAGACGTGCCCCCTCCTTAAATGGGATGAGTGGTGCTTCAGTTTTATTGCGTGTGCCTTCAGGAAAAATAAAAATAGAACTCCCCTCCTTAACACCCTTTTTAATATCAGCAAAAAAACCACCCATCTGCTCCTTCTCTCTATCGAGCAGGACACACCCAGCATTACGCACAAACATCCCAAAAAAAACAGAATTATAGAGCTCTTTTTTAGCTACCCATAAGCCAAAAATATCTGTCTCTTTTAACGCAATCTCCACAATGGGAGGGTCAATAATTGTACGATGGTTACTTACGAAGAGAAACTGCCCCTTTTGAGGTAATTTCTCTTTATTTTCAACTTTAACACTAATGTTAAGTGCCTCCAATTGTGCCAAAGAGTAGCCTAAACGCAGCCTCTTCTTCTCCATAGGGTCTTGTGTACGTCGCAAACGTAAACCAAAACTATTGGTAAGGTAGAGTGCATGAAAAAGTTGTTTAATCTGGTTAAATTTCAAAGTAATATCCTCAATAAAAGTAGATAAAATTATAACCAAAAGAGCTAAAAGTCCAAAAGTATGACAATTTGACATATTTTTAACCCTTTATCAAAAAATAGACTACAATAACACCATCAATCTTAGGAGCAAACTATGGCAAAGAAAAAAACCCTATTTGAGTGTCAAGCGTGTGGCTTTCAGAGTCCACGATGGATGGGCAAGTGTACTTCGTGTAATGAGTGGGAGAGTATGGTAGAGCTTACGGCTGAACAGATGAAGTTTCTTAAAGAGACAACCAAAAGCAGTAGTGGGAGTAGCCCCCTTGCCAAAGCCAAACCCATCACCCAAATAGAAGAGGACAACATTACCCGTTTTAGTTCACAAAGTACCGAGCTTGACTTGGTGTTGGGTGGGGGTATTGTACCAGGCTCACTCACCCTCATTGGGGGTAGCCCAGGGGTAGGTAAATCGACCTTGCTGCTTAAGATTGCGGGTAACCTTGCTAGAGACAACAAAAAGGTACTCTATGTCTCAGGAGAGGAGTCAGCAGGGCAGATAAAACTACGTGCCAACCGTTTAGATGCCAACCATGAAAACCTCTACCTACTCCCAGAAATCAACCTAAGTGCTGTGATGAGTGAGATTAGCAACCAACCCTATGAGCTCATTGTCATCGACTCCATCCAAACCCTCTACTCCGATGAGACTCCCTCTGCTCCAGGTTCAGTGACGCAAGTACGTACCATTACTTTTGATCTGATGCGTATAGCCAAAAGCCTCCATATTCCCATCTTTATCATTGGGCATATTACCAAAGATGGCTCCATTGCTGGTCCTCGTGTCTTAGAGCATATGGTTGACACCGTCTTGTACTTTGAAGGCGATACCAACTCAGACCTTAGGTTACTTCGTGGCTTTAAAAACCGTTTTGGTGCTACCAATGAAGTGGGTATCTTTGAGATGAACAAAGAGGGACTCAACGACGCAAAGACCATGGCAGGACGCTTCTTTAATAAAGAGAAACTCCAATCAGGCTCAGCCTTAACTGTCATTATGGAGGGGAGTCGCCCCATCATCATAGAGGTACAAGCCTTAGTGAGCGAAGCCTACGGACACCCCAAACGAAGCTCCACAGGGTTTGACAACAACCGTTTAGGCATGCTCTTAGCCCTTTTGGAAAAAAAGTTAGACCTTCCACTAGGTACCTATGATGTTTTCATCAACATCTCAGGGGGCATCAAAGTCAATGAACCCTCTGCCGATTTGGCGATTATTGCTGCTATTTTGAGTAGTTACCGTGACAGAGAGCTTAGTAGCGAAACTCTCTTTTTGGGCGAAGTAAGCCTTACTGGGGAGATTCGTGAAGTCTCTTCACTCTCTCAACGCTTAAAAGAGATAGAGACACAAGGGTTTAAAAAAGCAGTCATACCCAACACCCCTCAAGAGAAAACAAATATTAAATGTTTTGTAGCCGATGAAGTCTCTAAAGTGGTTGAATGGATGTAAAACATAATTTCAATTAAGGAACATTTTAACAAAAAATAGTGTATACTCAAAAAAATGGGAGTATTTCATGACGAAAGAACATATTAAAATTCTTATCGCAGATGATCATGAAATTGTACGTTGTGGGGTTAGATTTACCCTTGAAAAACAACACAATCTTCATGTAGAGGATGAAGCATCTTCCTATAAAGAGCTACAAGTACTCTTACACCATCACACCTATGACCTCCTTATTTTAGATTTAAACTTAGGTGATAAAAATGGGCTACACTCCATAGAAGAGATTACCAAAGAGTTCTCTACGCTACCTATCTTGGTTTTAAGTATGTTTCCAGAAGACCCTTATGCACTACAATCTATTCAGGCTGGTGCCTCAGGCTACCTTAACAAAAAAGTTATCTCTCAAGACCTACTCCTTGCCATTGAAACTATTTTAGAGGGAAAAACATACATACATCCAGAGCATGAAAAAGAGCTCCCTCTTGGTAGTGAACTCTCCAAACGCCCTCAACCCTCCATCGCTTCACTCTCAAAAAGAGAGTATGAGGTCTATGAGCTTCTCACCTCTGGGATGACCTCCAAAGAGATTTCTGAGAAGTTAAGTTTAAGTCCCAAGACCATCTCTACCTACCGTACAAGAATTTTAGAGAAACTCTCCCTCTCAAACACTACACAACTGATTCATTTTTCCCTCCAACATAACCTAGGAAAAAGTTACACAAAAGAGTCCTAATCAATTCAGATAGGGAAAATCGTCCATTTTTGTAACATTATTGAGTTCAATCAGACTAATCCTACATATATTTTTAAAAAAATATACTATTCTTTGAGCAATCAAAAGTTTATGGTGCTACAATAGTCTAAAAAAAGGTTTAGATGAAATGGAAGAGATTATAGCCCAAACAGAAAAAATAGCTTTTGACCACCTAAAAGCATTTGGATTTCAAGATGAGCAGATTCACTCTTTGGTTAAACAGGGGAAAGAGGACTTGCTCAAAGGATTGACAAAGCTACAAAAAATTTTAAAAGAGGAGACAAACTCTTTTGATGAAATAGATGATATTTTACACTCACTAAAAGGTCTCTCTTTTCAACTAGGTAACCATGCGCTCGCAAATACCTTTGAAGAGATTGAAGCTTCTAGTAAAGATGAAGTTCATCTAGCAAAGCTTAAAGCACTTATTGCTTAAGCTACTGCTTCATCGTAAAAGAAGAGTTACAAGACGTATATGCCCAATGTAAACTTAAAAGATTTAATTCAAGCCAATAAAGACCTACGCGTACTCTATGTAGAAGACAGTGAAATTGTAAGAGGAAGTACTCTAGAGTTACTCAATATCTTCTTTTCTCATATTGATGTTGCCGAAGATGGTGCCATAGGCCTACAGAAGTATCAAGAGTACTATCAAGAAAATCAAAAATATTACGATGTAGTCATTACCGATATCAATATGCCTCATATGAGTGGTATTGAGATGAGTCAAGCCATCTTTGAAGAGAATGATAAACAGATTATTATTATTGTCTCAGCACACAATGAGTCAGACTATCTCTTAAAACTTATCAATATGGGAATCTCCCACTTTATCTTAAAACCAATCAATATTACCCAACTTCAAAAGACACTAGTCTCCATCTTTACCACACTACAACATAAACGTTTGGTACGCTCTCAATATGAAGAGATTACAGAGATGAACCGTAGTTTAGAGATTGCCAAAAATGAAGCTGAAGAGGCCTCAAAGCAAAAGAGTCAGTTCTTGGCAAATATGTCGCATGAAATTCGTACACCACTCAATGCTATTACAGGCTTTATCTCACTTCTTCAAGAGGAAGAGACCGATCCTAAAAAGATAAAATATCTCAATATTATCCAAAACTCTTCAGACTCTCTCTTACAAATCATTAGTGATATTTTAGATATTAGTAAAATTGAGAGTGGAAAACTCGATATTACACCTATCGACTTTAACCCCTATGATGATCTCATTACCATTGCTGAACTCTTTCAAGCAAAAGCGACACAAAAAAGTATTACCCTCAAAATCAAATATAACTCCAATATGCCTAAAGTGCTTCATGCCGATTCACTACGTATTAAACAAATTTTATCCAACCTACTCTCCAATGCCATTAAGTTTACACCTGAAAACTCTATGATTAAATGTATTATCTGGTATCATAAAGGACATCTAAATATTCGTGTAAAAGATTATGGTATTGGGATTCCAAAAGAGAAACAAGAGCATATCTTTACAGCCTTCTCTCAAGCAGAGAGTTCTACGGAGAGAGAGTATGGTGGAACAGGATTAGGGTTAGCCATTAGCCGTAAACTCAGTGAGATGCTCAATGGTAGCCTTACCCTTAAAAGTGAAGAGGGAAAAGGGAGTAGTTTTCTACTCTCTCTTCCCATGCCAGAGGGGCAAGAGAAGTCTGAAACATTAACACAAGCACCAACCAAAGAGACACCATTAAAAGGGCATATTCTCTTAGTAGATGACACAGAAACAAACCGTATGTTCCTTGGTATAGTGTTAGAAAATATGGGACTCACTTACGATACAGCCAATGATGGACTCGAAGCCATAGAGCAATTTAATGCGCATCAATATGATGTCATCTTGATGGATGAAAATATGCCAAAACTAAGTGGTACCGGTGCGGCAAAAGCTATTTTAGAGATAGAAGAACAGAAGAATCTTTCACATACACCCATTGTCTCTTTAACAGCCAATGCACTTAAGGGAGATAAGGAGCGTTTTCTAGAAGCAGGTATGGATGACTACCTAAGTAAACCAGTCAACCCTGTTGCTTTGACAGAAGTGTTACGAAAATATCTTCATTAACTAAAGAGAAAAAGAGGAATTGATGCCAAAATCACAAAAGATTTTTACTTTAAACTATAACAATAAACTTATCTACCTTATGGCAAAATCTGGCATAGCTGGAGCCATTGGGGCAAATCTTATTAGTACACTTTTGGTTCTCTTTCTTCTCTCTGATTTTATCCCCTCTTCCGTTTTAGGAAAATGGTTCTGGATACAACTTATCCTCTTTTTTACACGAATTTACAGCAATATTGAGATCTCCTCAAAACTCAAAAAAGACCCTTTAGCTGATGTAGAGTTTTATGCCTATGTCTCCTTGTTTAGTGCGCTCTTTACAGCTATCCTTTTTGGGGTTCTAAACTATATTATGTTTATCTACCCTGTACCCGATCTCTATCGCTTCCTTATCGATACCATTATGCTTATTTTACTCGCAAGTGCTGTATCGACCCTCAGTATGGTCTACTTAGTCTTTGTAGGATTTACCCTCTTAAATGGTGTGCCTCTTGTACTCTTCTCTTTTTTGCAACAAGAAGAGGTGTTTCACATCTTTAGCTATATTCTCATGGCATATCTTCCCATACAAATAGTCTTTGGATATATTCAATATAGCTTCTTAAAAGAGGTAGTACAGATGCAAGATACCTTTCAAACACTCTATGAGAAATCAAGTGATGGTATTATGCTTATTAAAAATGGACGTTTTCAAGATTGTAACCAAGCGATGGTTGAGATGTTTGGCTTTAACGATAAAACAACCCTACTTCACACCCACCTCTCTGTAACCCTTCCCAAAAGACAACCCGATGGCTCACTCTCTGTCAAAAAGATGATGAGACTACTCCATCAAGCAGAGAGAGATGGCTTTGCTTCTATTGAGTGGCTACACAATACCCTAGAGGGAGATCCTCTTTGGGTAGAGATTATCCTTACAAAAATTACCCTACAAGGAGAGGAGTATATCCAAGGGGTATGGAGAGATATTCAACAACGTAAACAGCTAGAGTTTGAGAAAGAGAAAGCCATTCAAGAGATTGCTTCACTCAACCAAAACCTCAAAAATCGTGTCCAAAAAGAGATAGAGAAGAACCGAACCAAAGAGAAACAGCTTCTACAGCAATCTCGTATGGCACAAATGGGCGAGATGATCTCTATGATTGCCCACCAGTGGAGACAACCTTTAGCAGCTATCTCAGCCTCAAGTGCCTCCATTGAACTCCAAGCCACACTTGGTGTTCTCGATAGCGAGATTGCACAAAAGAAGTCTAAAGAGATTTCAAATTTTGCCCAACACCTGAGTAAAACCATTGATGACTTTAGAAACTTCTTTAAACCCAATAAACGTGAGATTGAGACCAGTTACGATATGCTTATTAGCTCAGTACTCGATATTATTGGTGTCTCTATTCGCAATAAAAACATCTCACTCAAACAAGACTTACACTGTCATGACACTTTTCATACCTACCCCAATGAGCTCAAACAAGTCATCTTAAACCTCCTTAAAAATGCTGAAGATGCCCTCTTGGAAAAAGGTATTGAAAACCCTTGGATTAGCATCAAAACATACACTAAAGAGGATTACTATATTTTAGAAATTAGTGACAATGCAGGAGGTATTCCAGCCAATATTATCGATAAGATTTTTGATATCTACTTTAGTACAAAAACAAAAAAAGATGGTACAGGGTTGGGACTCTATATGAGTCGTACAATTATTGAAGAGCATTGTCATGGGAGTCTCACCGTTACAAACAGTGAGATAGGTGCGATGTTTACCATCTCTCTCCCTCGCTCTGAAAACGAAAAGAGTCTTTAAGATGTATATCGGTACCGATATTGTCAAAATCTCTCGTATTGAAAAAGCCTTAGAGCGATTTGAGACAAAATTTACACACCGTTTTCTCACTAAAGAGGAGGCTTTACGTGTGAAAAAACCTGCTTCACTCGCAGGTATGTGGGCAGCCAAAGAGTCTATTGCCAAAGCCTTAGGGTGTGGTATTGGTGCCTCTCTCTCTTTTCACGATATTATCATTGAGAAAAACAGTAAAGGCGCACCCTACTTCCATCTTAGCACACAAGCACAGCAACGCTACCCCATAGAGAAATCCTCTCTCTCCATTAGCCATGATGGAGGGTTTGCTATTGCCGTAGTTGCCATTACCCTAAACACATCTAGCTAAGTTCTTTTTACTTAAACTTATATTACAATAAATTTATGCTTATTATAAAAGGATTTTACATGCTCTATAGAACACTCTTACCACTCTCTTTTACTCTCTTGTTTACAGGTTGTGGCAACAACTATATACCAAACTTACCTCAACCTCAACAAGTTACCTCTATTGAAAGCCCTACATTAGCCAAAGAAGAGGTTGTCACACCAGAGAAACTTCCTCCAGTTAAAAAGAAACACTATGCCATTAAAAAAGTAGAAGACAGTAACTTTAGTGACCACTATATGTACCCAGAGACACCCTCGGTAAAAACGCCTAAACTCCCAACTACAACAAGCCTAGTCGATAGTGCTTCAGATGCTGCGTCACCAACCATGACAAAAGCTACTTGTATTGCGATGTTAGGAGAAGAGAAGTTCAATAAATATACGCAGATGTTTGGAAGTGAGGCAGCTTCTATTAAGCGTTGTGCTATGCTAAAAGCTATGACAAAGTAGCCTAAGCTACTTTGTTAAGTGTATCATTTTAAACCTATCACCCATCATTGTAGGGGCGATAAGTGTTTTTATCTTATCGGCTTCTGAAAGATACCTCTCTTGCGTAGTTTGTCTAGCAAACTGCTCCAAGATATCAATCATACCAAAACGTATCAATGCCCTTGCTTGTGTCTCATACGCAGCCTCACTAAACCCTACTGCTTCAAATGCTTCTAAAACATGTGCAAAGTTCACATCATAAGTAATGTCATCATTACCATACGCCTCCTCTAGTACCAAAGCCTCATCAAAGAGAGGAAAGACCTCATGCTTACGATAGACACGGATAGAGAAGTCATTACGTACATACTTCTCCCCATAGTCAAATGTCACAAAATCACATTTGACTATGCCCTTTGCCATAGCCAAGGCAAATGCTTCATACCCTACAGCAATTTCACCTTGGGTCAAATGATGTCTCTTTGCCCAAGACAACGTAGCTTCATCTGCCTCTTCCCACGTTATCTGATGGTTTACTACATGGGCTAACTTCTCATCTTTTAAAAGCTCACAAGCAAACGCATCAAATATCTCATTGGCAACCACAAACGCATAGTCAACCTGAACCTCAGAGATGTCATTAAAATGGGTAATAGTTACATCATCTCCAAAACGCTCTTCAATGTACGCAAGTTGTGCCTGACGCACCTCTGGCTGACGCTCTACAATACCAAATTTCAATGTCTTAACCAAAGTAGGATCACACGTATAGAGCCACTGAATCATATCACAAAGTAAGTAACCTTGATGTGCCCCCACTTCTATGAGCCATCCATCTCTAGGTGCACTTCCTTTTTGAAGCATTTTGTAAAAATGGTTCGCAATACTCGCTCCAAAAAAACGACTGGTACTTACAGCTGTAAAGAAGTCACCCCCCTTACCAATGGATTTAAAGCTCCTATAATAGCCCTTCTCACCATAAAGCCATTGATGCATATAGTCACTAAACTTCATTTGATACCTTTGTATAGAGTTCTAAAAGAATCATCTCTCTCTCCAACTTATAAATTTTTTGATTTAATTTTCGTATTTGTAAGCCATTATAGAGCATACTTACATCACTTTTTGTCTTCTCTCCAGCTTTTTGTAAATCTTTTGTCAAGCGATACATATTGGCATAGAGCTTTTCATCTTTTTTAGAGAGTGCTATCTTCTTATCTACCCATGCTAACTTTCTACGTACCAAAGCATAAAATGCCTCAATATTTTCTCTCTCATCCACCACATCTAATTGTGCTTTGAGTTTTTCCACCTTCGCAGCTTCAATGTCAGACAACATATTGACATTTAAAGGCATAGAGATACTAAACCCATAACTACTATAGGCATCTTTGACATCAGGTGTTGAGAAAAGAGGGTCAGGTGTAGCATCGGTATATCGCCCCTGAATAGAGATAGTAGGCAAATACTTTGCCCATGTCATCTTCGCATTATAGGCTTTCTCTTTTGCTCTCAATTTATTGTAACGCAACTTTAAACTATGTTGTTTAAACTTCTTTAGTGTCAACAGTGTAAAATGGGGGAGCTTTAAGTGCTCTGGATTCTTATCACTTAAAAGAGAAAACTGCTCTTTTAACTCCATATAAGAGACCTCTAAAGAGAGTTTTTGTATCTCATCTTGGTTAGCTTGAAGCATCGCTTGATCGACAAAACTACTCTGAAGAATCCCAGCACGATAACTGTCACGTTTTTGCTTCACATCTAACGCATCATTGGCAATCAAAAACCGATATTTCTTCTGCTCTAATTTCAATTTTTTCATCTGAAAGAGTAAATTAATAGCTTGTGCTATGGTCTCTCTTTTTGCCATCGCTATTTGTGTACGATTTGCCCCACGTTGTGCCTGCGCATACTTAATCGCAAAGTAGATACCCCCCGAACGGAAAATAGGCTGATCTACCCCTACACTAAAACTACTACTTGTCGTAGTATCTGAACCAAATTGATTGGAATAACTCTTTGTATACTGTAACATCACAGGGTTAATCCAACTCTTTGAGACCACATCACTTTGTGCTTCATTACGCTCAAAATCATAGGAAAATGCTTGATTTTTTCTCTCAGAAAGTAGGTTCTCTAACACATCAGCATAGAGTGTTCCCCCCAAGAGACTACAAGCTATCAAGAACCGTTTCAAAACGTCTAAACCCTTCATCTATCTCATCTTTAGAGATGGTAATACTTGGCAAGAAACGCACCGTGTTACGTCCTGCTTTAAGCAACACTAAGCCCTCTTGCATAGCATTTTGTACACATGCCGTTTGTATCTGGGCACTCTTGGCACGTAGCCCTCTCATTAGCCCTACCCCTACTGACTTTTCAAACAAGTGCGCATACTTTGACGCTACTACTTCAAGTTTAGCCGTAAAGTACGCAACTGTTTGTGCCACTTCTCCAGACGAATCTAGTGGAGCTAACACCTCAAGTACAGCAAGTCCAGCAGTGGTACTAAGGTAGTTTCCACCAAAGGTACTTCCATGGTCCCCCATACTGAGTACCTCTTTATGCTTGGTCATTACCGCACCAATAGGCAAACCTCCCCCTAGCCCTTTAGCAAGCGTAATGATGTCTGGCTCTATCTCATACACATTTGAAGCCAAAAATGCACCCGTTCTGTAAACCCCAGTTTGTACCTCATCTACAATGAGTAAAATGCCCTCAGCTTTTAGGTGATTGGCTAGTTTTTGTATCTCTTCTTTTTCAAAAGGTTGTACACCCCCCTCACCTTGAACCAACTCTATCATCACAGCAACCGTCTCATCATCTATCGCAGCATAGACAGCCTCAAGGTTACTCACATACGAAAACCCATCTGGGTAAGGCGAAAAGTTTGGTGTATGAAAACTCTCTTGCCCCGTAGCTTTTACCGTCGTAATAGTACGTCCGTGAAACGAATGTTCAAGCGTGATGACCTTATAGCGTTTTTCATCAAACTTCGTCTCTCCATATTTACGAGCAATCTTAATCGCCCCCTCATTTGCCTCAGCCCCAGAGTTCGCAAAGAAAATCCCCATATCATACCCACTAAGCTCCACTATCTTCTGTGCCAGTTTCGCTTGAGGCTCTATCACCTGTAAGTTAGAAATATGGATAATCTTTTTCGCCTGCTCACACAAAGCAGAAGTCAATACCGCATTACCATGCCCCACAGAGTTCACCCCAATACCCGAAGCAAAGTCAATGTAGTCTTTCCCATTTTCATCATAAAGTGTCGAGCCTACACCCTTCACAAAATTCGTATAATCTCTCGCATACGTCTGTAACACATACTGTTTGTCTTGTTGTTCTAATGTCATTTTCTATTCCATCTGTTTTAATTACTGTTATTATAGCATAGCGTTGTTAGTGGTTTTCTAACAAGAGGAATTTTTATGTTTGAAAAAAAGAAAATAGCAACCCTAGCAATAAGTATAATATCGCCAATTGCCTATGAAGAGATTTAGTTAAATAAGAAGCAAGGTGCAACGATAAGCCGGGTTTTGTCGTGGGTAGTTATTTATCTAGGCGTATGGTTGCCCATACGCTCAAGCGAAGTGCTAATGCTGACTAAACAGCTTGCAAGGCTTAAACCATACACTTCTTGCTGCGGACAGGGTTTACCTAGCTACCTATGTTACCATAAGCACTGGTGGGCTCTTACCCCACCCTTTCACCTTTTACCACAAAGTGGTTTTCATACTCTCTGTTGCACTTGCCCTCAGATTACTCTGGCCATCTGTTAGATGGAGCCCTGCCTTGCGTGCAGCCCGGACTTTCCTCTCGTAGCATTATGCTACCAGCAACTACCTATTGCACCTTGGGCGAATTATAACATAAAGAAAGAGAAAGGGAAAGGGAAAACTAAAAAGTGTAGGGAAAAGAGAAGCCTAAGCTGGCTTCTCCTGAGATAGAAAAAATTATTTCATACTCTCTAATGCGTACTTTTTACCTAACTCAAATGCTTTGAGGTTAAGCTCATGTACTTTTTTAGGTACTTTTGAAAGCATTGTATCAATCAATACTTTTTCATCAAGTGCCTTAGTGTATGTATTTGCAATAGCAAGGGCAACAACCGATTGCGTAATTACATTTCCTACTTCTTCTTTAGCGATAGTAATAATAGCAATCTCTACGATATTCCATTTTTTTCTATCTTCTTCTGTTGGGTGAACAAGGTTTGGCTCAATGACAATTGTTCCACCTTCACGTACACCATTTTTAAATTGTTGGTAACTTACATCAGCAACAGAGAGCATAAAGTCAATTTCACCATCAATTGCGTATGGGTAAAATACCTCTTTTTCATCAAGTTGAATATCAACAACTGTTGCTCCACCACGTACTTGTGATGTATAAGTTGCAGTTTTAACTCCAAAACCACCAGTGGCGATTTTTGCAGCTGCAAAAATCTCACCAGCAAGAAGAACACCTTGACCACCAACACCGGTAAATCTCATTACAATTTTACTCATCGTTCTTCTCCTTATATTTTTTTAGTAAAGTCATCTTGAGTGATTTTTGCTCTCTCACCTTGATGTACTTTAATAATCTCTGCATACATATCACAGTACTCAGCCGCTTCAGTATCTTGTTTTAAGACACCTGTTGGGAGTAAGTTAAGTTGCTCTTCTTCACTCATCGCATCATATTTCTTTTTAGAAACAGTAATAGAGTCAATCCAATCAAGGTTTGCCATTGCTGAGTTCATTTTATTCTTTCTACCAAGGTTAATATGACAGTTAGAGAGTGCTTCAACAAAAGAGAACCCTTTATGATCAAGTGCTTGATAGATTAACTTTTCAAGTTTCTTAGGAGCAGTTACATTCTCTCTACCTACAAACGAAGCACCAGAAGCAATTGCCAATTTACATCCATCAAAAGTAGGGTCAATATTTCCTGCTTTTTGTGAAACTGTCCAGAAACCTTTTGGCGTTGTAGGACTTGTTTGTGAATTTGTCAATCCGTAAATAAAGTTATTGATAAGAATAAGTGTAATATCAATATTTCTTCTACATCCGTGAATTGTGTGGTTACCACCAATTGCCAATGCATCACCATCACCAGCTACACAGATAACGTGTTTTTCTGGATTTGCCAATTTAATACCTGTTGCGAATGCAATTGTTCTTCCGTGTGTTGTATGTACAGTGTTCATATCTACATACGAAGAGAATCTTCCTGAACAACCAATACCAGAAACAAGACAAATGTCATCTTTTTTCCAACCTAGTTTATCGATTGCTCTAATAAATGCTTTGAGGATAACACCATCTCCACATCCCCAACACCATAGTGTTGGCATCTTTTCAAGTCTTAAATAGTTATCATAATTAAATGCCATATTATAGCTCCTTCACTTTTTCAATAATATCTGCTGGTGAGAATGGACGACCATTAGTTTTTGTTAACTTATGGATATCAAGTCTTCCCATACTTCTTTGTACCTCTTCAAGGTATTGACCTTGGTTAAGCTCTACAGAAAGTACTGTTTTAAATTGTTGACCTAGTTCATGCATTCTTTTTTCTGGAGATGGCCATAAAGTAATTGGTCTAAACATACCTACTTTAACACCCTCTGCTCTTAATGTATTTACAGCCTCTTTTACAGCAAGTGAAGCTGAACCATATGCCACAATAAGAATATCTGCATCATCAATCATATACTCTTCATTGCTTTCAATTTCATCGGTAAACTCTTCTACTTTTCTGAAAAGTCTGTCGATAAGTTTTCTACAAGTCTCAATCTCTTCTGTTGGGAATCCCATTGCATCATGGTGAAGCCCTGTATAGTGATATCTATACCCTTGGTACATAGGGTTAAGTACTGCTGGTTCATTTTGCTCTACACCGTATGGTCTGTAATCTTCTGGTGCACCATCAAATGTTTTTCTTGGAACAATATCAGCTTTTACTGCTTCTGCTGTTGGAATTTCAGCTTTAGCATGCATATGTCCAATAGTCTCATCTAAAAGAACAAATACTGGCTGCATAAATCTATCTGCAAGGTTAAATGCTCTTACTGTTTCAGTATAACACTCAGCTAGGTTACCAGCACAAAGTGTAATTGATTTATAATCTCCATGTGATGGGTTTTTTGCTTGCGCTACATCCCCTTGAGATACACGTGTTGGTAGACCTGTTGATGGTCCCC
>Ga0256843_1001134_pt1 | contig 21531 bp, 16 predicted proteins | sample AlvinellametaG_FD_191572 | JGI IMG/M metagenome (GOLD analysis project Ga0256843, IMG submission 191572) | Pompeii worm associated microbial communities from hydrothermal vent at the East Pacific Rise, Pacific Ocean - Alvinella | ecosystem: Host-associated > Annelida > Integument > Unclassified ... | reverse complement strand
AAAGCGAGTTTCAAACCCTATAAGGGCGATGTTCAAATAGCAAATAGATTGCTATTTTTCGGGCTTTTCTCGATATTTGAACAAAATTATTATACATAAAATAAGCTTAAAGTAGAGGAATAAAAAAATAAAATCCCATAAAATAGGGATTTCTAAAAACTTAAATATAGCTTTAAAGAGATCTTTCCCAAAAAGATTAGACCTTAAAGCCCATACTTTTACTCCCTTCAAAGCTACTTCCTAGCTCTTTTTGGATCTCTTCGATAAAGTCCTGCATGGTAAAGACCGACTCTTCTCGTACGGCAACCTTGTAAGCGGTGTTTCGGATAATCAGATTAATCTGCCCTCCTGTTAGCTCATGTTTGGCAAGCTTAGCGACATCAAACCCCTCTTCATAGTCAGCAGCTTCAGGGAGCATAAAGTGCCAGAGGCGTTGGCGTTGGGCTTGGTCAGGTTTTTTGAACTCGATTTTGTAGTTAAAACGTCGAGAGAAGGCTTTGTCTAGGTTATCGAGCAGATTTGTGGTTGCAATAAGAATCCCTTCGAATTTTTCGATCTGCTCCAAAAAGATATTTTGCATCTGGTTGTGCATCTTGTCTGCAGAGCTTCCTGCTCCTTCGGTACGCCCACTCAGAAACTGATCGGCTTCATTGAGCAGTAAAATAGGATCCACCTTGGCTTTTTTACTAAGTGCTTTAAAATCATCAAAGATCTTACGCACATTCTTTTCGCTCTCTCCCACATACATCGAGAGAATTTTAGAGCAATCAAAGCTTAGAATGGGTCGTTTAAGTGTCTTAGCAAGACTCATAGCGGTCATGGTCTTACCTGTACCTGGGTGACCATAAAAGATAATACGTGCATCGATCCCTTTGCGTTTGTCACGCAATCCCCACGCTTTGAGCTTGGCAAAGACCTCTTTGTCAACCTGTTTGACAATGGTATCAAGTACCTTTTTTGTCTCGGGATGAAGCACCACATCATCTAGACTGGTGGTCGGATTGATGTATTCAAAAAGCTCCTGATCTTCGACCAGTTTATCAAGCTTAAGGGTGGTGACTTTTTTCTTTTTGTTGGGGTGAATGATTCGTTGCAAGACCTCTTCTTGGACATAAAAAGATCGGCTAATACCCCCAAACATATTGAGAATCTCTTCATAATCGAGAATATTCTCACTCAAGAGCTTGGAGCCATCTTCCAAGAGTGCACGGTTACGAATCTTGTCATACTCATCAACAGAGATCAACTCTATAAGGGTATTCATGTCTCTAAACTGCCCCTCACCCCCTGAGTACTCCTCTTTAAGCAGTGCCAAAAAGATCTTCTGTTCCCGCTCATCAAACGCCTTCTCTTTGAAAAACTCCTCTACCACAATGGGCTCACTGGTCATCTCTAGACGGGCTTTAATCCGTTTGTTGAGCAAAGAGAGTTTGTTTTGAAGTCGCCCCACATTAAAGGAATTCTCTGTAAAACCTTGTTGTGCAACGGAGATCTTATGAAGCAGTTCAATCGCATCAAACTGATCTTGCAGGTACTCTAAATGATCGGTATAGGGTTTAATCTCGGGAAGCACCACCTCCAAAGAGCCCTCTTCAAGCAGTCGCAAAAGTGCCACACTAGGAGAGACCGAAGCATTAATAAGCTCAAGCTTACAGACCTCTTGGGTCTTGACCTGCCCAAAACTCATCTGTACGATCCATCCTAGATTAATCAGGTTTTTAACCGTAGGTAAGTGGGTTAAGTATCCATACTCATCATCAGATTCAAAGCACTCTTGCAAGATATCGAGAACCGCCGTCTCTTCAAGCCCCCGAACAAAACGTTGACAGATAAATTGTAAAATCTTGGCTTCAGTTGGTGAGCATTTTAAATCGTTGTAGATGGTCGCTTGGGTAACATCTTGGCTCTGAATAAAATTGATAAGATACTGCATGAGCTATTCCTATTAAAAGTTGATAAATAGATTATAGCAAAATATGAAGAAAAGAGAGACAACCTTTGAACCGTTTCTACTAAGATAAAGGAGGGAGGTATGATATAAACAATATTAAAGTCCAAGGTCGTCTACTCTCTAGAGAGCCATTCAAAAAAGGAGGAAAGCCGTGACTCTCATAAGAAAATTATAGCAAAAAAATGGTCAAAAAACTATAAAAAATTAAGAAAAAGATGTAATTTGTTGATTTAATAAATATTTAATAATTAAACCTATTTTTTTCTGCGAAAAGCCGTATCAAAGGGGTTTAAAAATATGAAAAAAGCCATAAGAAGCCCAAAAAAACTCAAAATAAGCCTTAAGATGGTCTAAACTTTATAATAACTTAGAGTTATATATTTGTTTTATTCTCTATTTGTTATTAAGTTTTTTTGTTATAAAGTATTAAAAATTTGTTAAAGGTATAATTTATGAAAAATTTTAAAGCTCTTCTTCCGTTTCTTGCGACTTCTCTTCTTTTTAGCTCCTCTCTTAGTGAAAAAGCCAAAAAAAATGGACTCCTTCCCATTCCAAATGATCCTGTCAAATTGGCAAAGATCATCGATCCCAAAGGGGTCATTACACCTAAGCGTGTAGAACTGGGAAAACAGCTCTATTTTGAACCTCGCCTCTCCAAGAGTAGCCTGATCTCCTGTAACTGGTGTCACAATCTTGGACTCGGTGGTGTCGACGGGGTTGCCAAAGCGATTGGGCACCAGTGGTCAGGAAACCCAAGGCACCTAAACTCGCCGACCGTCTACAATGCCGTCTTTGCCAAGAGGCAGTTTTGGGATGGAAGGAGCCCAAGTCTCGAAGATCAAGCCATGGGACCCATCCAAGCAGGGGTCGAGATGGCAGCACCTAAGGATTTGGTAGAAAAGCGGATCAACTCCATTCCTGAGTATGTGGCTTCATTCAAATCGGCTTATGGAGATAAGGTAAAGATCGATTTCCAAAAAATTGCCTCGACCATTGCCATCTTTGAGCGAACACTTGTCACCCCTTCACGTTATGATGATTTCCTCAATGGAGACAAAAATGCCTTAACCAAAGCCGAAAAAGAGGGGCTAGAGACCTTTATCGATAAAGGGTGTATTACTTGCCATAATGGTATTGCTTTGGGTGGAGATATGCAACTGTTTGAACTACACAATAAATACAAACACCGTGATGTGGGTGGTTTTAGAGGAGATGCCCAAGGACGGGTCAAAGTACCAACCCTAAGAAACATTACCGAGACCGCACCCTATTTTCATAATGGTATGATCTGGGATCTTCGTGAAGCAATCAAAGAGATGAGCCACATTCAGATGGCATACAAAGCGGTCAAAAAGAACAATGGCGATGGCTTTAATATCACGGTCAATGAGATCGCACTGAGTGATAAAGATGTCGATAAAATTATGGCATTTTTCAACGCATTAGAAGGGAGAAAACCAAAAATTATCTATCCACAGCTCCCCAAAAGTACCGCGGCGACCATTCGCCCCGATGAGAAGTAGAGAGGATAAGTATGAGAGCAATTTTTTATCTGTTTTTTTTAAATATGCTATTATTAACAGGAGTCATGGCACAGACTCCTGAATACGCCACCAATGTGATTAACTTGGCAGGCAAACAGCGGATGCTCACCCAAAAAATGAGCAAAGAGGCACTGCTGATTATCAAAGGAATCGAAGTAGAAAAAAATCGAGCAGACCTTAAAGAGACCATCACCCTTTTTGACAAGACGCTTCATGGGTTACGTGATGGGGATAAAGACCTAGGTTTACCTAAAACCAAAGATAAAGAGATCCTCAAAGATCTCGACCAAGGGATTCGACTCTGGCACCTCTTCGAGAAGTTTCTCAATCATGTACTTGATGGCTCCACCGATCAAAAGACCCTCCAAGCGGTCGAGATGGCAAACATGCCTCTACTCAAAGTAATGGATCGAGTGGTACACCACTATGAACATCTCTATGAATCTTCACTCTCTCCCAATCTTGCTAAGACCATTAACCTCGCAGGTCGAGAACGGATGCTAATTCAGAAAATGACCAAAGAGCTCTTGCTTATTGCCAATCATATTCAATCGGATGCCTACATCAAAAGTCTACAGCGTGGAGGCAAACTCTTTCAATCTAAACTTACAGAACTAATGCAAGAGAGCCACACCATCAAAGACCCCCAACTCTCGCAAAAGATTCAGAAGGTACAGAAACTTTGGGATGAGTATCAACTCGCCATTGCCAATACCGAACTCTCTCACTCGGGAGCTAAAGCCTTTAATCAAAAAGAGCAGAAGATTATTACTCAGATGAGTCAAGAGCTAGTCAGCGTCGCCAAAATGATCGATCAGAAACGTTATGAGATCAATCTTCAAAAGACTCAAGAGGAGTTTGATAAAGCGTTAAAAGGGTTGATTCATGGAGATAAAGAGCTTGGGATTAAGCCGATCAAGGATCCCAAGATCCAAGAGCAACTTAAAAAAGTAGATCAGTTATGGCAATCGTATCGCCCCATTATTGTTGCGACCGATACCTCCCCTAAAGCATTGCGTAAAGCGATGCAGGTCAATATGCCACTGCTCCAAGAGATGGATCGCGTGGTTAAGCTCTACGAAGCCAAAGAGTAGCCCCCTTACTTAGGGCTCCTTGCTACTTAGTAAGGAGTTTGGCTGCTCGCTGGTTGGCTCGGATAGAGTGATAGGTTGCCACCGCAATAAAGAGCACACCAATGGTTCCCACAAAAATCTCATTGACAGGAATAAAGATCTTGAGCAACATAATAACCGCAAGTGCAAAGATCGCATAGTGTGCCCCATGCTCTAGATAACGATACTCTGTTAGGGTCTTTTTAGCAAGCATATAAAGGGTTAAACTCCGTACAAACATCGCCCCAATTCCTAGCCCAATCATAATCACAAAGATATCTGAACTCAACGCAAACGCCCCAATAACCCCATCAAAACTAAACGAAGCATCAAGGATCTCTAGGTATAAAAATCCCATAATTCCACTACGTACCCCATCGATATTGAGCAGTTCATCAAGAGAAGCGATCAGTGAGTAGAGCAAAATCCCAGAAAAATATGCCAGTGCAATCTGATAACTCCCTGTCTTGTAGACCAAGGCAATACCCATCGCTGTGGTAATCATCATCTGAATACTTTTCATCTCTCCCATTCTTGAGAGCATGTTGGAGTTTTCAATAATGGCAATCCATTTCTCTTCTCGGTCGGTCTCAAAGATAAAGTGCAAAAAGACCATCATCAAAAATGATCCTCCAAATGCATAAATGAGTTTCTCAACCGATTCAAGCGTCTCTTGATAATGATGAGGATCATTGATTGCCATCGAAAAGGTCTCAAATACCCCTGTACCACTCGCAATAGCAACAATGGCGATAGGAAACAAAAACCGCATCCCAAAGACCGCAACAGGAATCCCCCATGTGATAAATCGCTCTTGCCACTTCTTCTCCATGGTCTCCAATACCTTAGCGTTAACCACCGCATTATCAAACGAGAGCGATACCTCTAAAATTGCCAACAATAAGACAATATAAAAAGCGTGAAGCCCTCCCAAAGCCAGTGCCACGCCTAAACCAATGATTGCAATAAGTATAGAACTTTTAAAGTATTGCATTTTTCTTTCTCCTTCAAATATTTTTAATTCCAATTGAAAGTCTATAGGAATCTAGAAAGTTTTACAATAAAACTTTTAAAAACTTTTAAAAACTTTTTCTGTTTTTACCTTAAGTCCTGATTTTTCGGGATCTTCTCATCCTCTTCAGATTCCACAAAGGGTTGGAATACTTAGTATTAGTTGAGTATAATTGATGATGTAACTTTTTAAATTAACAAAAAGGGGGAAAGAATGGATGATTTTGGGGAGAAACTTCGTCTACTCTACAGCAAATTATTTGATGGAGACATCGACAGATTAACCGAAGCGTTAATTGATTATCAAAAGTTCAAACCAGAACGTTTTGATCTCGAGAGTGAAGAGGAGTGTAAAAAACAGTTTTTTCTTAATCGAAAAACCGTACTGCGTCGCTGGTTACTTAAAGGGAGCCGTTGTACCTCGGATTTTCAAAAGAGTTTTTCCAATTATGCACTTGCTCACTATCGGTTTAAAGGGAGACCACTCTTTGTTCTGGAGGATTTTCAAAAAAAAGGGAACCTCGAGGCATTTGAAGATAAGCTTGATAACTATCTTCTTCGCCGTAATCGTATCGAGGTCAAGAGCGACTATCGCTACCTCTATTGGTTCTGTAGCGAAAAAAAAGAAGTGGTCTGTTACGAGATTCTCCATTGGAAACGAACCGAAGGTGCAGAGATTGCACTAGAAGTAACCTATAAGCAGAAGCATTACCAAGGGAGCTTTCTGCTCTCGGATGAGGGAAACATCTTTATAACATTGGATCTTTCATGGGGAAGAAGTTATTTTCTTTTTCACGATAATAATGATGCCAGTACCCCTTATATCGTGGGGACAAGCATGGGGTACCTCCCTCAAGACAACAAAATCCCCCGAGCTCAAAAAGTACTCTTTGCCAAAGAGAGGCTCGATGAGGAGTCGTTTGATCTGCTCTTTATATTAAACGAGACCGAAGTGGTCGCCGCGGTAGAGAATCGCCAAAATCTCTACGCTTCAGAGTTTAAACTCTCACACTTTTTTAAATATGCCACCCGTTTTAAGCACTATACGCTCTTTTTTCAGACCCTAATTCAGCGTCACTACCAAGATCGTTTCTATTATCGTCTGGCATTTCGAGAGTTTTTCTCGATTGCACGGATTTTTGATCGAATCGCCCACAAAGGAACCTATTTTATCTATGATTATAGCCGTGCCCTATGTGAACTTATCGAAACCCTAGCACAGATCAAACAAGTGCCTCTGTATATGGTGATGGAGCTTCACTCTAAGAATATCTTTATAGAGCTCAATCAAAAAAATCTAGAGATCAAAGAGCGACTCTTAGCACTCACCCAAGATGCCCAAGTTCAAATCGAAATCATTTTTATCCAAAAAGAGGGTAGAAAGCTTCCTAAAAATCTTGTTCAAGAGCTTTTATCGCATAACATTAAGCTTCATACGGTTGCCTACGAAGAGATTGTGCACGAAGTCAATTCGATCGATTTTCTCTTTATCAATCTAGGAGACCATCGAGATTTTGTCTTAGCAGACCCCCTACGAGACAGCAAAGAGGTCTACAAGCTCTTCATCCATGAGGAGATCATAGATGAGTATAAAAGCGACTACCAAAAGCTTCTTTTTAAAAGTACACGGGTGACACATTAATCTATGTGTCACCACTCAAGCCCTTATTAAAAAGTATAAGCAACCCCAAGTGTCAGCAGATCTGCACCACCATCGGTAAACTTACCGATAATGCCACTCTCATTTTCGCCCGCTTCAAGAGTGATGCTCTCTTTTTCGTCGTGAAGGTAAGCGATTCCGTAAGAGAGCTGTTTGGTCGCTTGATAACGAACCCCAAGAGTCGTAACCACAGCATCACTGTCAGGAAGCTCATACCCCATATACTCAGGAGAGATGGGTGACTCATCGAGTGCGATGCCCATCATGTAGGTAAATTTATCCTGCTTGAATGTCGCACCCAAACGGAAGGTGTCGGTATCTTTCCAGTTTCGCATTTTGGGATCATCAAACGAGGAGACCAGTGCAGGATAAATTGGCTCATCGTAGTTAAAATCAAGCGATTCATAGGTTGACCAGTAGGTTCGTTCATAATTGAACTCCAGCGTAAAGCGTTTTGCCCATGTTTTACTAATCGCAAGATTCAAAGCCGCAGGTAAAGGTACCGTCACCTCTGCACCATACTGCTTGCCCACACCTCCGAGATAGAGATTGGCTTCACCCTCCTCTTTTAGGTCAATATTGGAGCGGTAGGTTGCTGCTAGCTTGATATCTTCTATCGGACGATAGCTAAGTGCAAGGTTATACCCATACTCAATGGTGTCCCCCTCCATCTCACGCTTGATCGGTTTGGTCGTACCTGCTCCATCACTGTAGACTTTTCCTTCGGAGTAGATCAATCGTAACCCTCCACCCAGTGCGAATTGATCGTTGAGTTTATAAGAGACCACGGGGTTAAATTCGATAATCTTTAGGGTGAACTCTTGGGCAAAGAGCTTCTGATAAGGGCTCTCCCACTCTTTGGTTAATCCCCCTGGAACGGTAAGACTCGCCCCCCATCGAATACCATTCTCCAAAGGTTTACCAACATAGTGCATATAAGGAAGTACCAAGTTCTCAACCTCAGAGTGTCCATTCGCAGGATAGACCTCGGTAGCTGAGAATGCCTGAACCCCCTCAAAGGTATTGCTTGGAAGATGAGCAAGGGTAAGCCCCCCTTCCATAAACTGATGATCCTTATCCATAAATGCCATATTCGCAGGGTTAAAATAGGCACTATCTGCCCCTTGAGTATTGGCAACATATGCCGCACCTAGTGCCATAGAGTTAAGGGACTGCTCGGGAACCTTGTAACCACCTGCAAAGCTTAGTGTGGTACCCAGCAGGGTTAGGGTAATGGTCTTTTTCATCTGATACTCCTAATATCCAATGGTAGCTTTTCGATAACTCGAAAAGATCTGTGTAACAATACCATAAGCGAAGCTTCCACACTCCCCATGGCTAAGGTTCTGCTCTAATCCCAAAGTTGCCTCTACAGGAATCAACTCCACACTCTGAGCTCCACGTGCAATCATGCTCTTTTGAGTAATCTCAGAAATAGCATAAGGAATCACCTCATCCCCTTGGCACTGAACCAGACGAATAGGTGTTTGCGGAGCCCATGCATGTACCGAGTTAGTAACCATCGCCTCTCTAAACCAATCATGAGGATCGGCAAAAAAGTTTTGCACAAAAACGGGATTAAAGAGCCCATCATCTCCTGTGGTTTTGGTGGTAAGTTCAGGATCGATCTGCTCTCGAGTATAGCGACCATCAAAAAGGGTAGGAAGCTTAGAGGCATAGGGTTCATTAATAATTGTGGTGAGCTCTTTTGCATAGGCATTGGCATAGGCATAACCAATCTCTGCCATAAAAGAGGGTACAGAGAGCTCTGGATTGGAAAGAACGCCAAATGCGGTCACATTAAGATCATACGGACCTGCCATGGGTGCGGTTAATGCTACCGAGAGTTCACCTTGAGACTCAATCGCTTCTAAGGTTGCCAGTGCTGCGTAGCCCCCTTCACTGTAGCCTGTTAAAAAGAGCTGTTGGTTGAGCTTAATATTGTTATCTTGAGCAAACTTCTGTGCTGCTTTGATAAAATCTACCGTACTGCTTGCCAGCGACTTTTTGAGAATAAAGGGATGGTCATGATCCACACTATCACCAAAACCTATATAGTCAGGCTGTAGCGTCACAAATCCACCCAATGAGGTTAACAATATAGGTGCCCCATCAGGGACACCATTATTCTCCGCTATTACTGTGGGGGCTTCTATATTGGCAAAGATGGTACCGTGGTCATCACTCACCACCGAGAGTCCAATCTGCTCCACTGCAGGAGGCATCCCTGTAGGGAGTATAAAGAGTCCCGATACTGCTACCTCATCTCCTGCTTCATCGGTGGTGGTATAGGGCACTTTATAGGCTTTATAACCAAAAACCGTACTGTTCTCATCGGCAATCCCCTCATCGATGAGGCTCTGCTTCATCATAGAAGCAGAGAAGTCTACAACCAACGCTCCTCCGATAACTGTCTCATTACTTGGTGCATCCAAATCACCACACCCTACCATAAGCAGTAGAGGGGCAAGATAGAACACGCTACTTATTTTTTGCTTCATACATCCTCCTTGATTCTATTGTTTTAATGTTTAGGATAACTCCCATCTATACAAAACGCCTCCCCCTATTTGATCGATTACACCTCCTTTATTAAGTTGTAGAGTGCCAAAATCTCCTCTGCCCAGATACGCTCGTCGATGGTCTCTAAAATGAGTGGAATATCATCCATACGAGGATCATTCATAATAAACCCAAACGCATCCCAACCAATCTCTCCTTGACCCAGTGAGTGGTGTCTATCAACGCGACTCCCTAGCTTGGGCTTAGAATCATTAAGGTGCATCCCTGCAAGATACTCAAACCCCACAATCCGTCCAAAAGCATCCATTGTCTCATCATAGGCTTCACGCGTGCGTAGATCATAACCTGCGGTAAAGGTGTGACAAGTATCCAGACAGACCCCTACACGATCTTTGGCTTCGATTCGCTCGATAAGGTGAGCAAGATGTTCAAATCTGTACCCCAGATTGCTCCCTTGCCCTGCAGTATTCTCAATGACCAACTTAACATCCAGATCTGCAGTTGCCTCAATGGCTAAATTCATCGATTCCGCGATTAAGTCCAAGCAATTAAGCTCTGCCTCCATAATCTTGTCGTTGTAGTTGGGATCTCGTTTTCCCACTTTAACCAGATGGCTCCCTGGGTGAAAATTAAGCAGTTTTAAACCCAACTGATCACATCGATGGATCTCATCAATAAAAGCTTCACGAGATTTTTGTAATTTTTCAGGATCGGGGTTACCCAAATTAATCAGATAACTGTCATGAGGCAAGACATGTTTGGGTTGAATACCTGAGGTCTCAAGGTTTTTTTTAAAACGCTCAATCATCTTCTCCTCAAGGGGTTTAGCAACCCATTGGCGTTGGTTTTTGGTAAAGAGAGCAAAAGCTTTTGCTCCAATCTTCATGGCATTAAGTGGGGCATTGTCCACACCACCACTAGCACTTACATGTGCACCTACAAATTTCATTGTTCTCTCACTTTGATTAGGATATTGTTGATTTTGTCTCGGAACTTCCGCTCAGTTGCCGTTACGGTGTAGCTTATATCATACTCTCCCTTTTTGGTAACTTTTTGGCTAAATCCATCTCTGCTCGGAACAAACCCTTGCTTATCAAAGATTGCCTCACCTCTAAAGATATGCTCTAAAAGGGTTGGTGGATAATGGGCATCAAGTACTTTGGCGTTAAAATCTCTTTTACTCATACACTCAAATGTTGACATACAGATATTCATTCCATTAATCTCTATAGAGAGCAGTGGCTGTCCCATACCATAGATCTCAATCTTTGTCCAATCGGGTTTTTTATAGATAAATCCCTGATCTGCATACTGCATACTAGGAGTACGAATCACAATAAAAGCACTCTCTTGATCCTCTTTTGCCACGCTGTTTTTGGTTGCACATCCCGAAAAAATCAGAAACAACACAACCAACCATGGGGCGAATCTTCTTGGGGTTATTTTCATCCAAATCCTTTTCTAAAAGTATAGCAAAAAATTTTAGGATCAAAATTTTATTTTTCCCTCTTATTTAATAATAGTTTAAGTTTCGTATGATATAATTCTGCCCACAAGTTGTTAATGGCCCCTTCGTCTAGCGGTTAGGATCCCAGGTTTTCATCCTGGTTACAGGAGTTCGAGTCTCCTAGGGGTCACCATTTACAATCTTGTATTTTTATATATTTAGTGGCCCCTTCGTCTAGCGGTTAGGATCCCAGGTTTTCATCCTGGTTACAGGAGTTCGAGTCTCCTAGGGGTCACCATTTATTTATCTCTCTATCTTTTAATCATCCTTTTTATATTAAAAATCTTTTTCTCCTATAATTTTTTTGTCGTTGATAAATTTTTATCATTTTATAACTGCTATAAATTCCCACAACCCCTAGCAGAAGTTTTGCCCATAAATCCCACTGGCTTACCCTAAAATCAACCATTACAAAAGAGAGCAGAATCCATCCTAGCATTATCTCGGCAATCATGTAGAGCAATGGGGTAATATAGTGCTTCTTTCGTCGTTCATGGGTCTGGTTTCCTATATCAATTTTCACTTCAATTCCTTAAAATTTTATAATATATATTATATAATATATATTTTTAATATATAATTATGTTTTTCAAACAATTAGTCATAAAAATAATTTCTTATCATAATGACTTATATTTATATATATTTTGGATACTATTTCATCTTAAAAAATATTACCCCCATAAGGAAGAAAAAATGGAGCAGTTTAAACAAGCCTGTTTAGATTATCATGAAAAAGGAAAAATAGGAACACTCATCACCAAACCCTGTAAAACCCAAGAGGAGCTATCGATGGCATACACCCCTGGGGTTGCCTACCCCTGTTTGGAGATCAAAGAGAATCCAAAATTGGCATACAGATACACCAACAAAGCCAATACTGTTGCGGTAATTAGTGATGGTTCCGCCGTTTTAGGGCTAGGAGATATTGGTGGCTTAGCAGGTAAACCTGTCATGGAGGGCAAAGCCGTACTCTTTAAGACTTTTGCCAACGTGGATGCAGTGGATGTGATCTTGAATGTCTCCGAAGTCGATGAGATCGTTAATGTCTGTGCCGCAATTGCCGATACCTATGGGGGAATTAATCTAGAGGATATTAAAGCTCCTAAGTGTTTTGAGATCGAACGAAAACTCCAAGAGCGTCTGGATATTCCTGTCTTTCATGATGATCAGCATGGTACGGCAATTATTACTTCAGCAGGCTTACTTAATGCTCTTGAGCTTGCGAATAAAAAGATCGATGCCATTAAAGTGGTTATTATTGGTGCAGGAGCTGCGGGAATTGCGAGTGCCAAGATGTACCGAAATCTTGGCGTTAAACATATTGTAATGCTCGACTCCAAAGGGGTGATTCACTCAGGACGAGACGACCTTAATCAATACAAACGTGAGTTTGCCATCGAGACCGAGGAGCGAACACTAGAAGATGCACTAAAAAATGCCGATATGGTACTTGGGTTATCTTCGGGGAATATTATCTCTCCTGAGATGGTTAAAACCATGGCACATGATGCCATTATCTTTGCCTGTGCCAACCCCATTCCTGAGATTACACCCGATCGTGTCCATGAGGTACGTCCTGATATTATTGTAGGGACAGGACGAAGTGATTTCCCCAATCAGGTTAACAATGTTTTAGGGTTCCCTTTTATCTTTAGAGGGGCACTCGATGCAGGAGCTAAAAAGATTACCGAAAATATGAAAATGGCAGCAGCCAAAGCACTGGCAAATCTTGCCAAAGAGCCTGTTCCCTACTATGTCAAAGCGATCTACAATAAGCCCGATATGAAATTTGGTCGAGAGCACATTATTCCTACTCCATTTTCCAAAGAGGCACTGGTCTGGGTTGCCTCTGCGGTGGCTGAAGCGGCATTTCATGATGGAGTGACGGATCTGAAACAGTGTGAACTCAAAGGATACCAAGAGAAACTAAGAACCATGATCTATGTCGATCAAGAAGAGGACTCTTCGGTACGAGAAGAGTAAACAGCAAAGATGTTTCAGTTTAAAACATTGGCACAATACCCCCAAATTGTGCATCAAGTCACCCAAAAAGACCCTTCGCTTCCTTTTGCAGGGTCTCTAGCACTCCACACCCAAGAGCATCCCCCTGCAATCTTGGGTAATCGAGCCAAACTAGAAGCCCAATACCCCACCATGCACTTTGTGGTAGCCAATCAGACCCACAGTGCCAATGTGCAGGTGGTTCAATCGGATCAATCGTATGGATGGCAAAATCCATCCGATGCCATCAAAGATTGTGATGCCCTACTTACCAACCAAAAAGGGGTAATGCTCACCATCTTAACTGCAGACTGTGTACCCATTTTGCTCTTTGACCCGATCCATTTGGTCATAGGAGCAGTACATGCAGGATGGCGAGGTACCCAAGAGCAGATTGTACGCAAAAGCATCGAGAAGATGCAGGAGGTTTTTGGAAGTGATCCAAAAGATATTATTGCGGGAATTGCTCCTGCTATTGGTCGGTGTTGCTATGAGGTCAATAAAGAGGTTGCAAAGCACTTTTTTGATGATCCCCATGCCATGGATCAACAAGGAGAGAAATACATGCTCGATCTTCCATACATTAATTCTCAACAACTGCTTCAGGCAGGAGTCAACAAGAAGAATATAGAAAGATCCAACATCTGTACGGCTTGTGAAGTAGAAAACTACTTCTCGTATCGCAAAGAGCATGGGTGTAGTGGACGATTTATGAGCATGATTGGCTTGATCAAACAACCTTGAGTTACACTATTAGGATAAGCCTTTAACCTGAATGAGGGATGTCCATCTCTACCATCACACCATCTTGATGGTTATAGATCTGAACCTTTCCTAAAATACTCTGCTCTATAATCATCTTGAGAATATAAAGCCCCAAACCTGTCCCTTTAGATTGGTGTTTGGTGGTAAAATAGGGATCAAAGATCTTATCAAGAATCTCTTGGGGGATATTTCCCCCATTATTGGAAATTTTAATATTAAGATACTCTTTTAAAAATGTTACATTCACCTCAATTTTAAACCTTTTTTGCTCTTTCTCACGCTGAGCAAGACACGCATCAACAGCATTGTTTAGAACAATCAAGAGTACCTGCAGAAGTTCCGAACGATACCCTTTTAGCCATACCTCATCGGGGATATTTAACAAAAAGATAATAGATTCTAAACGCTTACTAATAATATTTTGTAACTCCAAAAAGAGTTCATTCAAAGAGAAGTGCTCTTTGGGTTTGGTGGTATTAAAAAAGTTCATAAAGTCACCAATGGTCTTAGAGAGATAGGCAGTGAGCGTCTCAACATCATCGAGATAACCATTAAACTTCTCAGGAGAGAGGCTGTTTTTACGGTAGTCAATATCCAGATTCATCACCACCCCATTGATCTCAGCTAGTGGTTGTCGCCACTGATGGGCAATCATATTGATCATCTCCCCCATCGAAGCCAAACGATTCTGTCTCATGAGCAAGATCTGCTGTTTCTGCTTTTCCCTCTCAATCTCTTTAATACGATACGCCAAAAGCACCGCCAAAAGAAAACTCTCCACCATCATCGCTCCTTCAAACAGATACTCGATCCCAACATCTGTAGAGATAATTCCCACATGTGTTAAGATCAGTAAAAGACCAAAAAAAGCAACCACACTCCAGACAATGGCATAAGAAAGCACCAGATAGTCTCTCTTTTTATAAAAAAGGTAATAAAGAGAAAAGAGTACCAATGCCACATAGATGGGCATGGTAATGTTGACCATATTAAAAAAGAGCTCCACATAAAAATGCACCTCAAAATAGTCCGAGATCAAAAGCCCCAACATCTCTCCAAACAGCACCACCACCAACAAAAGAAAAACCCTATTCACCCGATTATCAAAATGAAAAAGTTCACGAATAAAATAGACCAAAGCAATAATAAAACCAATGGAGCCTGCAATCATCATCATGTAGATATGCTTTACCTCCATGTTCGTCAGAAGATGAAAATAACCAAAATATCCTCCCTGATAGATCAATAACATCAAGCCATAAAGGACATAATATAAATAGGGTCGATGCTTGGTAATAAAATAGACAATCATATTGTAAAACACCATAATCAAAATGGTAGCAAAAAAGAGCCCCTGAAAGAGATGGTATTTCAAGTTGTATTCACTAAGATACTTATAGTCTACCAATTTAAATGGAATATCCACACGATTACAGTTTTCTACTTTAAAATAGATATCTAATGTCTCATTTTTATCAATCTCAAGTGGAAAAAGTCGATGTGTTGTCTTAAAAGGGGCACTTTTTCCCTTGGAGAAGAAATCATCTTTATCTTTTTGAAGCACTGCACCATCTTTAACCAAATAGTACTCAAAAAAAAAGGTATATCCCCGTTCTGAGATCAAAAGATAACGCTTTTTCTGTTGCGTAATATTTTTTAGACGAAAATGGATCCAGTAGGGACGATAGGTGGCGGAGGATAATTCCTCTTTATCTACTACATAATGGTGGGGAACTTTCCAAAAATTCTGTTGAGTAAGATTAAAATCAGCGTACTCATAAAGAGGCAGAAGATTATAGCATTCTCGTGTTCCTACCTCTAACAATTTAGCCCAAGACACTTCTAATAGCACAAACAAAAGAAGTATCAGCTGTCGCATCTCTATAACCTATATTTTATTTTTTAACTAATTATAATCTATTTTTTTTAAGATATACTCGTGCCATATTTACCTCAAACACTTTCCCTCTTCCCAAAAGAGAGCCCTTAGTTTGCAAAATGTGAGCTTAAAGATCACTATTACTTTTTAGAAATTAAAAAACTATAAAAAAATAGACAAAAACTGTTCTATGTCAAAAAAAAACAATAATCAATCATGATAGTATATATTTGTTAGAAACTATTTTTAACAAATATAATTTAACAGGAGAACATATTAATGAGAAAAAATTTTAAGCGTACCAGTATTGCACGACATTTTGCTAAACTATCCATCCTCTTAGCAACACCCATATTAGCCAAAGGGTTTTGTGGGTTCAACACCAATTGCACCACAACCGATAGTCCTACCTTTAACACCCCCCTACCCAGTTTTTCATTTCCTACCAGCCCAAACACCCTACCACAACGACTGCCGACCAAACCCTCTGAAAATATCAGTGTCTCAAATATCACCGACCATACAGCAAAAATCTCATTTATAGATAATGCAACCAATGAGGATGGATTTAAAGTCTATATCTGTAATATGGATGGAACATCCGATAGCTCGATCTCTCCCAATCCCATTATTGTACCCAAGAATGACAGTAAAATTCCCTACCAGAGTGTTACACTAACAGGACTTGACCTAGAAAAAATGTATCAACTTAAAATTACCGCATTTAATCAAGCAGGAGAATCCCCAGCCACCTGTCCCTCCATGCTAAATGGAGGAACTTTTATGACAGGTACACCATTGGTTCCTGAGATGCCAGGAGAGTATGTGGGAGTATGGAACATTACCGAATCCAGTGCCCGTATCTCGTTTAAAGACAACTCATACAATGAAACAGGATTCAAAGCCTACCTCTACAAATATGATACCGATGAACTTATCGATACACTCTATCTCGATGCCATCAAAGGTACAGGAGAGTATCAATATGGAGACTATACCAATCTAGAACCCGATACCCTCTATAAAGTCCGTGTATCCGCATACAACTGTGTGGGCGAATCTGAACTTACCACACCTTCGAGCCTAACCAATGGTCGTTTTAGAACCGATGCCACCTGCCCTGCCATGCCAGGAGAGTATGTCGGTGTTTACAATGTCACCAGCACCAGTGCAAGAGTCTCATTTTTAGACAACTCAGACAATGAAGATGGTTTTAATGTCTATGTCTATGAGTATGATTCAGATACTTTAATAGATAAGATTCAAGCAGAAGCACTCGAGGGTGTTGGCGACTATCAATATGCCAATATCACCAACTTAACTCCTGATACACTCTATAAAGTACGGGTATCTGCCTATAATCGAAGCTGTGAATCCGAAAAAACAACCCCAAGCAGTGAAACCAACGGACGATTTAGAACCGAACCATAATAGAGCAACCCAAAGAAGGATTAGGGATATACCTAATCCTCCTCAATAACCGCCTTCTCATCTACCAACCAGATAAACCCAATCGGAATAAAAATCAAGGTCATCAAAGTCCCCACAACTAACCCACCAATCGCTACCGCTCCAAGGGGGGCGAGTCGCTCTAGTCCGATAGCGGAACCTTGTGCTACGGGCAACATTCCCACCGAGACCGCAAAGGCGGTCATTAGTACAGGACGGGTTCGGATTTTAATCGACTCTAGCATCGCGTCACGTTTGGTCATCCCCTCTTTGATCTGCTCTAGGGCAAAGTGAATGAGCAAGATGGCGTTGTTGACGATAATCCCTGAGAGCAACATAAAGCCCATCATTGCAGGCATCGAGACATGGTAACCAATGGCTAACATCGTCCATGAGGCTCCGATAATGGTTAGGGGGATAGAGAAGAGAATCATCAGCGATATCTTGACACTATGGAACATACCAATCAGCGTAAAGAGAATCAAAAATACCGCCACAATAATCGCTCCGACCATTCGTTCGGCTGACTCTTTAAACTGTTTCTCTTCACCAATCTGCTCTATCTCCACTTGAGGGTTAATATGGACTTTCTCTAACTGTTCATTGAGGTTTGCCATAATGTGTGAGATAGCAGCTTTTTCTCGGTTTCCATAAACCTCTAGGGTATAATTCAGACCATCTCTTGTGATGGTACTTGGCTCTTTGTTGGAGTCGAGTTTGGCGATTTTACTAAGCGGGATCTTCCCTTTGGGGGTGACAATCAATGTACTTAAGATACTTTTGAAATTGTCAATCTGCTTTTGAGGGAGCCAGACGCGTACGGTATAATCCATTGAGTTCTCTTTGGGGAAGGTTGCTACAGGAACTCCACGCAACATCATCTGAATCTGAGTGGTCACATCCGAACGATTAAGTCCATACTCCATTGCCTCTTTTTCATTGATATTGAGGTTGTAGACCACCTTGTCCATGTCCCAAGTTTTGAGAACCGCTACAATCCCTTGAGTCTGTTCCATCGCTTTTTCGACCTTTTTCCCCTCGGCTTGAAGTAGTTTATAATCAGGCGAACTGAGCATGGTGTCCACCGAAGCTCGAATACTTGCCATCGCGGTCGAACCACTTGGGGCAACATCGAGGTATTTGACATGCGGAATTTTGGCGATTTCACTTCTAAGATAACGTGAAATATCCCAAATGGTCTCCTCTCGTTCGTGACGGTTGACGTAAGTTGCCATAATCAAAATATGATCCACCCCACTACCACTACCAATACTCATGACTCCCGCTTCGCTTCCGATTGAGCCTGATACTCGTAGCAGTTTATCTCCACCCTTGTCATACATTACTTTATTGACCTCTTCCATTACCTTTTGAGTCTCTTCGATAGGAAGATTCGCGTCAGTAGTAATCTGAATTGCAATCGCTCCTGTATCCATAGGTGGCATAAGTTCCTGACCTACCGTTGGCATAACGAGTTTGACCGAGATAACAAATAGAGCAATCAGTGCAACAATCAATACAATTGCCACAGACTTAAATGCAGTAGCTCCCCGAACAATGGAGGCAAAAAAAGCTTGAATCCCATCATTAATACGAGAGATTACATAATTAAAAGCACGCTCAAGTTTCAATAAGAGTGGATTTCTAATATTCAGAAAAAAGAGCGAAAGCAGAGGAACCGCTGTAATCGAAATAAAATAGGATGCCACCAGTGCCAAGAGCAAGGTCGAAATCAAGGGTCCAAAGACCGTTTGTGGATACCCCCCCACAAAGAGCATGGGAGCCAAGGCGATCATGGTGGTAATGGTACCACTTAAATCCGCAAACATAATCTCCTTGGTTCCCCCAAAGACCGCGTCATGAATATCCTTGCCCAGTTCGGAGTAGTGCCTCTCAATATTCTCCATAACCACCACGGTATCATCAAGTAGCAATCCAAGGGCGAGAATAATAGCAGTAAGGGTAACAACATTAAACTCAATCCCCACCAACCACATCAACGCAATGGTCGAAGCATAGACCATCGGAATGGTAAAAAGTACAATCAAAATCTGACGGAAACTTGCCAAGAATAAAAAGACCACAATCGTCGACATCACAATCGCATCACGCAACGACTCAAACATATTCTCCGTACTCTGAGCAATGGTCTCCTCTTGGGTGTCGGTGAGCTCAAAGCTAATATTGGGATAGAGTTTTTTAAACTTCTCGATCTCCTCTTGTGCATGTTTAATGGTCTGAATGACATCCGCAGTCTCTGTTCGTTGGATCGAAAGAGCAATCGCTTTTTTACCATTTCCATAATAGGCAGAGCGGTTCTCATAATGCCCAAAGTAGACCTTGGCAACATCACTAAGCTTCACGCTAGTGGTCAGTGGCATCGCTTTAATCGCTTCGACTTTATCTTTTTGTCCACCCGATTTAAGCAGATAAGAGGTCTTAAGATCGCTAATAAACCCAATAGCGTACTCTTTGTTGTTTTTCTGCAAAGTTGCGACCACCTGCCCAAGGGTAAGGTTGTATTGGTCGAGCTTATCTTTATCGACAATAATCTGCAACTCTTTTTCATACCCACCAAAGATCTCCACATTGGCTACCCCTTGGGCTTTGATAAGCTTATGCTTAATGTCCGTAGAGGCAAGATCTCGAATATCCTCGAGGCTAATACTATCATCTTTTGGACTCATCGCAATCACACAGACAGGTGGTGTGGCAGCGGTGATTTTTATAATCTGAGGCTCTTTGATGTCCTTGGGAAGCTTAGCACGAATTTTAGAAAGAGCATTGGTCACATCATTAACCGCGGTATCGATATCTTTGACATACTCAAACTCGGCACGAATAACGGTGACTTCATCAATCGTACTCGAATAGGCACGACGAATATTGTCTAGCGTATAGAGCTCCTCTTCTACGGGTACGGCGATATTGGATGCCATACTTTTAGCACTCGCTCCCGCTTCGACCACGACAACAGCAACTTCGGGATAGTTAGAATCGGGGAAGAGATTTCGGTGAATCTTGCCATATCCCACCATCCCAGCGAAAATAAAGACCGCCAAGAGGGAGATAATAAAGTGAGGTTTTTTAAGAACTTTCTCGATTAGAGACAACTCTTCTTGATTTTTGGGCATGGTGAGCATCCTACTATTTTTTTATTGTAGTAGGATAGCGTATTTGAGTTAACTGTGTGTGAATTACTCAATCAAATTTTTTAATAAATCAATTTGATTTATTACTTTTTAATATAAATTATTTTTGTTAAAATTTAATTTAATGAAAAAAAGGGAAAATAATGAAAGATAATTTGATATACCCATTGCTTGTAGCAGTAATAAGTAGTATTTTTTTAGAATATTTCATGAGTCCTCTTGGTAATATTTTTAAAGCGTTAGATGATAATCCTGAAGTTATCGTTCAAAAATATTTTGATGAATTAAATAAAGGACATGAGTCAGAAGCATATGATTTATATTATTCAGGATATAAAGATAGACCAAAGAGTAAACAAAGATTTGATGAAATAGCGAAATCTTGGCGTTCAGGAACAATAAAATATATAGATTTAAAAGACAATATTTCTTCAACAAAATTTGCTGTTATATCACTGCAAACTATTATTTCCAATAAAGAATGGAGTGGGAATTTTTATTTAATTAAAGAAGATGGTATTTGGAAAATTTATCAAAATGCTTTAAAACAATTTAAATAGATGATTGTCTTTAAATTTGCGACAGCCCTTCAGATTTTCTTTTTTTTGGTTACTTTTCTTTCTTTGTTCTGACACAAAGAAAAAAAAGTGACAGGAAAAAGCAGTGAAGAGGTTGAGCCTTTCGACAAGAATATTAGTTTTATCTCTATTTAATTTTGTGGTGGGCTAAAAGCCTCACCCTATGATTTCGGATCAAAAAGTGCAGAGTGCACTCCTCTTTTTAACTACTGAGGCACCACCTCAACCCGAAGTGATTTAAAGCGTGCGGTCATAATTAGCTCATCCGCCTCATCCCCAAAGATCGCGTTGATCTTGGATTTAGCATGGTGAAAGGTGGTAAAGAGGGTACGGGGTTTGATCTTGTCGCTGTATTTGACCAAGAGTGGTGCAGTCTCTCCGTACTCGGTTTTTAAA
>Ga0256843_1001133_pt1 | contig 21541 bp, 17 predicted proteins | sample AlvinellametaG_FD_191572 | JGI IMG/M metagenome (GOLD analysis project Ga0256843, IMG submission 191572) | Pompeii worm associated microbial communities from hydrothermal vent at the East Pacific Rise, Pacific Ocean - Alvinella | ecosystem: Host-associated > Annelida > Integument > Unclassified ... | reverse complement strand
TTAACTATAGTCTTTTTGTATCTCAGCTATAGCTATTTAAATTTTTAACCGAGTTGGCTTTAGTAAATCTATGGAAAATAAAGCAAATAGCTATTAAATAGATATCTCTAAAATAGATATCTCTAATTTAGCTATATAGTTAACTATAGTCTTTTTGTATCTCAGCTATAGCTATTTAAATTTTAAACCGAGTTGGCTTTAGTAAATCTATGGAAAATAAAGCAAATAGCTATTAAATAGATATCTCTAAAATAGATATCTCTAGTTTAGCTATAGCTATTAATAGCTATATAGTTAACTATAGTCTTTTTGTATCTCAGCTATAGCTATTTAAATTTTTAACCGAGTTGGCTTTAGTAAATCTATGGAAAATAAAGCAAATAGCTATTAAATAGATATCTCTAAAATAGATATCTCTAATTTAGCTATATAGTTAACTATAGTCTTTTTGTATCTCAGCTATAGCTATTTAAATTTTTAACCGAGTTGGCTTTTTAAAATAACCTAGGATACATATCTCACGCGAACTAAGATTTATAAACCTATAAAGGAAAAATAATGGATTTTACAACTTCGTATGCTAATACGACTAATTTCAATACATCGGATCCAGCATTATTTGAAGATAATATTAAAAAAATATTCGATACTAAATTAAGTGGAGAGGGTTATCCATTAGATAATCAATGGGGAGATTTTTTAAGAAATTTAAATTATGAATTGAGTTGGGGTTATTCAAATATAGATCCATATATAAATGGAAATTATGCTGTATTTATGCAACACGGGACTTGGTTTAATTGGCTTAAAAATAATTATCATAGAATACAGAGTCATAAATACATATCAAGTTTAGATGATCTAAAATTAACTCATAATAATATATTAAGACCAGATCATCAATTATTTGGAATAAATTCGAAAGCACCATTTTTGAATAATATACAATTAGGAAAACTTATCTCGGATATTAATCCACCAGAAATGAATAAAGAATATATTCCTATTAGTACTAGACAAAGAAATAGTTTTGTAAATACAAGAAGTTATACCGGATCCGATTTTAATATGAATTGGATTGAAAATAATGATTTGGATATTTTAAAATATCATGAAACTTGGCATAAAGTTATCGATTTAATAAGAGATGGGAAACTTTATATAAGACAAGATGAATTATCACCATATATGGTAAATAATCCATATTGTAATACTGTATGGATAGCAATATTTGAACCACATACAGTAAATATAAAAGCATTAATAGCTATTTTTGGAGTAATGCCAGTAAATTTTCCAACCAAAACTATCATTGGGGATAGATCTGGATCTAAAATAGCCAATTATTCTATGAATTATAAATTCATGGATATGCAAATTGCTTTTTACGATAATTGGGAAAAAATAGATGAAAGTAAAGCTTATGCCAGTTCGGATAACGAATCAAATTTGGCATCATTATTTAAAAACTTTTTAAATATTAGTGATAAAATAAAAAATTTATAAAAGGAATAAAATGATTACATTGGAATTAACTAAACAAGATTTCGAAAAGAAAATACAAGAATATCTAAATGTTACCAATCCAGTCCTATTAAAATCTGGAGTACTTGGATTATTAACGGATTATTTAGCTAATATAAAATATGATATTAGTCAATTTTATACAAAGACATTTCGAGAAATGAATGTTGGTTTGGCTCAAGATTTCAATTCTATGTTATTTCATAGCACCATTTATAGAACTGATGTGCAATTAGCAAATCCGGCCACTTTTGGTATCAGTTTTATTATACCAGAAATAAATACGGATAATATTAAATATCAAAAATTTAATATTGAAAAAAATACTGTTTTTAAAGATACTAATGATATTGAATATTTTATCCCTGAAAGAATAGAAATAATAGTATCTAAAACGAAATATCAAGCTTTCGTATATACGGATATAGATAAAAAAGAATTGGTGGTTACAAGAGCCCCAGATCCATTAAATCCAGGCAAAGTTATATATCTAATTAATTATGAAAATTTAAAACAACTCAAAAGAACATTTAAAAAGATAATAGTTCCTTATTATAATATAGGTGATTCTTTTATTTTTTCACAAAGTATAGACGATTATACTGGTTTAGTTTCGGTAAAAGCTTGGTGGAACAATTCAGGGGAACCAGCTAATATAAATATAATAGAAAAATATAATTCTGAAACTATTTCTGGAGTTTTTAATTATCCAGAATTTGATATAAAATACTATAAATTCGGAAGTTCTAAATATGATCTTGATTTATTTCTTCAGATATTTAAAAATAATATTACCTTAGAAACAGGAAATGGTATTGTTGGTAAATACTTAAATAACAATACTGAAATTATTTTAGAAGTAATTACTTGTTTAGGGGAAGCTGGAAATTTAAAAAATATGACTTTTTCCATTGAAGGAGTAACTACAGAAATAATAGATGAGCAAGAAAACGCGAGAATTTTTGATGTAATTATTAATGGAGTTTCTGGGGTTGGTGGAGAAGGTGGTTCAAATATTGCTACTTCCGATGAAATTAGAAATAATATTTTTGATAAAATAACTTTCCGAAATAGTCTAACCTCTATAAATGATTATGAAATATTCTTTAAATATAATGGGTTTAGACCATTCGTGGATGCTAAATTTTTAGATGCCAGATCATTTATATTCGTATTTAATGCTTTAATGGATAATAAAAGAATATTAAAAACAACAAGTATAAATGTCCCAGAATATGATTTATTATTAAACCCATTTTATCCAGAAGTTAATATAGATGGAGTTGATTTAATTTCTCCTTTTTATTATAAATTTTTAAGTAATAATGAAACCGAAGCATATATAGTAAATCCACAAATACCTATAAAATTAACGGCGGATATTACAAATACCACAGACGCTGTTGAAGAAACTATTACTAACCAAATTGGTCTGGAATTACGTTATGATTTCGATAGAAGAAAAAGTTATTTTAAGTTATCTTATGGTGCCGATCCAAATAAAAGTTATAGGGTACAAACAGGATATTTTTCTTTTACTTTAGATTATTCTAATAATTTTACTTGGGAGGTAAATACGTTATTTACCGATGATTATTGTATTATTACTAAAGAAATAACTGATTTAGTTGTAGATATATATGATTTAAATAATTCATTATTACTTACTTTAAAATCATATGAAAATTATTATCAATTGATATCTACCCAAATAATGTATAAATATTATCAAGTGGATGAAACCGCTAGCAATTTAGCGCTTCAATTAGATAGTACTCCTTTAAGTGATAGCTATTTGGATAATGAATTAAGAAGTTTATTAATATCCGCGGACGAAATAATTGATCCTTTAACTCAAGGGGAAATCCCAATAGTACTTAGATTACCTTATATGGAAAAGGATTATTTTAATTCCGATTGGACTAAAGTATATACTAATTTAACTAGTTTTTTTAAAGTAAACGACGCTTTATCAAAAACTGGATTTAATACTAGAGTAGTTCAATCTTTTTATAATACAATAACTATCCCTACCAAATATCAAACAGATATATTTAAAGAAAATAATAATTTTAATAAAAGTAACCCAGAGTTGTCTATCGCGATAAATGTATATATAGATAAAGAAGCCTTTACTATCGATAATAATTTTGAGACTTTAAGTGATTTATCGCTTTCTTTAAAAATAGATATTATTGAGTTTTTTAAACAAAAGGTTGGATTTCAAGTGGAATATTTTGAATCAGAATTAGAAACTTATATTTATGCTAAATATAATACAACTGATTCAGGTATAAAATTCTTGAAAAATATTGAAGTATTGACCCCAAAATTATATCAGGTTCATGATTCGGATACTATTTTTTACAATATGAAAAATAACCCAGAACTAACTTTTGACGATCTAATAGAATTTACACCCCCATTTTTCTATTATGATTTAGACAATATAGATTTACAAATAAAAATTTAAAAAGAAGGATAATTAATGGCTGATCTTACAAACTTAGATACTATACCATTAAATGGTCTTACAGTTGAAGACATTAAAACATATATAAACGAATTGGCTAGTCAAGCTGGTTTAGTATCTAGAACAGAAATTGAAACTATGATTTCTGACTTAGTAGCAGAAGCTGGTGTAATGTCGGAGACAGAACTCAAAAACCTTATAGCAGAGTTGGCAAATTCTTTAGGAGTTCTTCCTCCTGAAGATATAAAAAGAATTATTACTGAAACAGTAATAGCGGAATTTAATAATATTAATGATAATAAAGATTATATTAATCAAATTAAAGTCGAATTATTACAAGAATTATCATCTCTTGAAAGTAGATTAGATATTCTTGGAGAAACGGATCAAAAATTAGCTGGAGATATAGTTCGTAATAGAAATGAATTAAAACTTCAGATTAATAAATTAAATGATCAAATTCAGATTTTAGAAACAGTCGTCGAAAATGTTCAGAAAAATGAAGAGATTTTAAATGCGATAGATAGAGAAAGACAAGAAAGAGTCGCTCTTGATCTACAATTAAATAGTAAAATCAATACAGAGGTAAATAATTTAAAAACTGAATTATGTACCAAAGCTAGTATCGATAAAGTAAATTTTGATATCGCTGATTTGGATACTAAAATTTCAAGCGACATAGATACTAAATATTATATGGTAACTTCTGATATTACTATTCTTAAAAACGATATATCTGCTCAGAGAGATAGATTAAATACGTTATTAATGAATTCTGCAGAATTAACAGAAGTACTTGATATAATAACAAGCAGTACTCAGGATTTAAATTTAGATGCTATTGGTAATCTTACTAATGAGATAAATACATTAACTTCGGATATTTTTGGAGTAAAAACTTTATTAAATACTCTTGAAAATGAAATCGATACAAAATTAGTAGATATTAATAAAGCTATTCGGGATAATAAAGATAATCTTTATACCGAAATAAAAGAAAGATCTGATCAGTACGCTGAATTAACTTCAAAATTAACAAGTACTGAAAATTATGTCGCTGGAGTAGTATCTACTCTAAAAACTGAATTTACTAGATTTGAATTAAAATTAGAAAATAGTATTACTCAATTGAAAGATCAATTAACAGACCTTAGTGCTAAAAATGTTACTTTACAAAATGAATTATTTTTAGCAATTGAAGAAGAATCCAATAATCGTTCAAATAATGATAAAGTACTTGATATTAAAATTAGTCAATTAGAACAAGACTTTTTTAATAAATTAGCAAGTGTTGATTTTTCAGATGATATTTATAAATTAAGAGAATCTTTAAACGATTTGGATGCTAGTACTAAACAAGATAAAACTCAAATCCTTAGTATTACAAATGATCTTGATCAAAAAATTTCAAATTTAAATACTTTATTAGATACTCGTATAAATAATAATATAGCTAGAATTGCTAATGAAGAACAAGCTCGTATTTTAGGGGATTCCGATTTATTAAATAAATTAAATGCGGAAATTACTACAAGAATTAATGCTATAACCTCTTTATCCGATGAAATTAATATCCTAAGACAGAAATGCAATGATTGCGAAGCTAATTTGTGTTCAGGTGGTCTCATAGTAAACGCTGATGGAACGACTTCTGTAGATTTAACTTCAGTTAATGATAGTATTACTGATTTATATACTAAAGTCACTAAAAATATTAATGATCTTGTAAATATTTTTGGAAAGATTGATGAATTATTTTTGAATTTAGATAATACTGAATTGGAGATGAAAAGATATACCGATTCACAAACAGAAATAATTTCTAATAATCTAACTCAAGAAATAACAACAAGAACTACAAATATTAATAATATTTTAGATACTTTAAATTCAATTAATGCTGAAATTACGGCTATAAAAGGCTCAGCTGATGTTACTGATTTAAAAACATTATCAACCGATTTAATTGCTCTTGACGAAAAATTTAAAGATCTTACTAATCTTCAATATAATGAAATTATAAATATTACGGATGCTCTTGAACTTAGAATTTTCGATTTAGAAAATCGTTTAAATACTATTAGTACTGAATTGGCGCAAGAGACGGATATTCGTAAGAATACGGATCTTGATTTATATTCTAAATTAGAACAAACGACTGACTTTATTAATACCAAAGTACAAGAAATTGTAATTAGCGTTCAAGAAGAATCTAATAATAGAATCAAAGACGTTAATGATATTAATTTAACCATTCAGAATAATACAGCTGAATTTAATAATAAATATACCGATTTAAAAAATAGATTAGATTTAGAATTAAATGATATTCAAACTACTTTAAGAGCAGCCGAAGAAAATATTAATACAAGTATCGCGGGATTCTCTACGCAATTAAATAATACAGCTTCCGAATTAAATACAGAAGTTCAATCTAGAATTGCTGGAGATACCGAATTAAGTAATCGTCTTGTTCAAGAAATTCAAGATAGAATGACTTCTATTCAAGATGTATTAACTCAACTTGATCAAGAAAAAAGAAGAATTGATAATATTTTAGGTGGTTCTGATGTTGATTTAGATTCATTTGCGGAAATAGTATCTTTCGTTACTAATCTTAAAAATCAAGAAGAAAATGCTATAATTTCTATTAATGATAGTATTAATAATCTACGTTTGGAATTAATTCAAAAAATTGAATTAGAAAGCAATGATAGATTACAAAATGATTCAAATCTTCAGGATTTATTAAATACGGAAGTATCTATAAGAACATCCGAAGATGCTATTATCACTCAAGCTATCAATAAAGAAATTCAAGATCGGATTTCGGAGATTTCTTCAGTTCTTGATAAATTAGATGCTTATAAAGCGGAATTATTAAATAATATCGCTTCTGCTAATGCGAAGATTACTTCTTTCAAAGAAATATTTGATCAAGAAATCCAATCTTTAAAAGATGCGGATAATGCGGCAAGTATTAATCTATCGAATGTAGAAAATGCTTTATATACTAAAATAGATGAAGTAAAAACAGAATTAAGTAATAATTTATTAACTATTACTAATAATGTAAATAATATTCAAGATGACATTATTCAAAAATATGCAGAAGTAAATACCTTAATTCAGACCAATGCTCAGCATTTCGCTTCTTTCTTAGATGGGGTAATCGATAGTAAAAAATCATTGTTGGTTGTATATAATACAATCGAAAGTAATTATAATGAACTTGATCAGAAAATTTCTGATAGTAAAGCTCAGTTATTAAATATTACTACTGATTTAAGAACTGGTTTAAATGGAGAAATTCAAAATAGATTAGATGATATCAATTTAGTAAAAGGTCAAATCCAAACGGAAATTCAAGATAGAATTACTGGATTAAATGATATTAATACCAAACTTAGTACAGAAACAACAGAAAGAAAATCAGAGACTGGTACTTTACGTCAAGATTTAAATCAAGAAATTCAAAATAGAATTCAAGAAAACCAAACACTTGACAATAAAATTGATCTAGAAATTCAGGATAGAAAAAATGAAGTAGCTACTTTAAGAAATAGAGTAGATACAGCAGAAAGCACTTTCCTAAATAATAATTCTAATTTTGAAGCGGATTTAAATAATTTTAAAGATACAGTATCTAATAAATATACCATTTTAAATGATGAATTAAATAATGAAAAAGTTATTAGAGAAAATGCTGATAATACTTTAGATTCTAAAATTAATAATGAAATAGAAAGATCTATTCTTAAAGATAATGAATTATATAATATAGCAGTTCAAAATAAAACTCAAATAGATATGATTCTAGCGGATTCTTCAGGAACAGCCAATTCTTTTAAAGAAATTTCAGATACGATTAATTTTAATAAAACTCAAATAGAAAGAAGTTTAAACGATGCTGTTACAGCTATTGAAAATTCTATAGCCAATATTAATTCTCAATTAGATGTTGAGATTCAAGAAAGAAAAGATTCAGTTTCAGCTTTAAATAACACTATTAGCATTGAAATACAGGATAGAAAAACAGATAGAGATACTATTTTAAATAAAATCGATGGTGAAAAAGTTATTTATAATCAAACCGTAGATAACTTACGTCTTCAAATTGAAAATGAAGCGTCTGCTAGATTAACCGATTCGGAATTATTAAATCAAAGAGTTAATAAAGAAACTGAGTTAAGAACAAACGCTGATAATGCTTTAGATTCTAAGTTAAGTATTGAACAACAAGAACGTAGATCAGCTATTACCGCTGTTTATGATGCTATCCAAATAGAGCATTCTCGTATTGACGATAATAAATTAGTACTTGATCAAGAAATAGCTGAAAGAAAAACGGAGGATGTCCGTATTCAGGGGGAACTTGATTTAATTAGAGATTCATTGGATGCTTTATTTAACGGTACCGATACAGATATTAATTCTTTCAGAGATATAATTGATCTTATTAATTCGATCGATGTTACTAATGATAATACTTTAGGAAATTTTGCGGCTACTACGAACGCTTCTCTAGATAATCTAGATCAAAGAATTACAGCAGAAGCAAATACTAGATTAAGTAGTTATAACGTGCTTCGTGATGATATTATCGCAGAAACTACTAATAGAAGTAATGCTATCCTTGATGTAATTACTAGAATTGATCAAGAGGTCCAAAATAGAATAGATGTGGATAATACTTTAGTTGAAAATTATCAAGCGGAATTTGAAGTTTATAAAACGTCTATAAATAATATTATAAATACTCTTAGAGATACAGTTAATCAAAATACGTCAGATATAGCTATTAATAAAACTATGGTTATTGATGAAACTCAGGCAAGATTAACAGCAGATACTAGTATTAATAATAGAATAGATAATCTTGAAAATAGATATAATCTTGATAGTAATACTACAAATACAAAACTTGAGGATTATAGATATCAATTAGAAACAACTATTTCAACATTTAATGATAAATTAGATGAAGAAAAGAATCTAAGATTAACTAAAGATATTACTTTAACTGATGATCTAAATAATGAAAAAGAAAATAGAAGTATTCAGGATCAAGCGCTAAATAATAAAATAAATACAGAAATTCAAGATAGAATAGCAGATAGTAATTCTATTAGAGATTTATTGAATCTTAAAATTTCTGAAGTATCAAATGTCAATATAACTCAGGATAATCTTTTAACCCAATTACAAGCTGATATTCAATCTATCTTAGATGGAGCAAGTATAGATTTAAATTATTTCCAAGATATAGTAGATACTATAAATAATATAGATGCAGATAATGATATTATAGCAACTGTAAGAAATGAATTAAATCAATCGTTAAATGATCTTACTTCAAATATTGAAATTTTTAAAACAGAGATTCAGGGTCAGGTTACAACTATTCAAAATGATATTACTTCATATAAAGCGAATAGAGAAACTGAAGTTGATGGTCGATTGGATAATATTGAGGCAGATAATATTCAATTACATAGAGAGATTTCTGATACTACCTTAGTAATTAATCAAAACGTGGATACTAAATACAGTATTCTAGAATCTAAAATTGATACCAATAAAACAGAATTAAATACATTATTAGATAATACTATTTATAATGAAACTCAAGCTAGAATTACTGGGGATAATTTATTATCTCAGCAAATAGTAAGAGAATCGCATGATAGAGAAGTTCAGATTAATACGGTTAATACTGATCTTAATCAAAAAATTTCAAATGAAGCCCAATCTAGAATCACTGCTGATAAAGAATTAGATAATAAAATAGTAGCTGAAGTTTCAGAAAGAAGAAACGCAGTAACTGAATTAAATAACGCTTTAGTTGACACAGAAAATAGATTTAATATTGATCTTACTAATATTAGAAATATTATAGATTATGAGATTCAACGTGCTAAAAATGCGGAAGGTTCTTTAAATTATTCGGATATATTAGCTACTGATACTGGAGTAAAACCAGTCAATAATACAGATGCTATTAATTCACTTGCTAATAAAATAAATAATCTAGAATTAGAAATAGTTCTTAAAGTACGAGATGATTTAATTAATGGTAGAATACCAGTTCCTGGTATAGACGAAGATGCTTTAACTCAAGATTTATTAACTCAATTAGATTTAATACTTGCTGGTAGAGTTGAATCAGAAAGAGATAGAGCGATTGCTGTTGAAACTACATTATCTAATAAAATAGATACAGAAACTTCTATTCGACAGACGGAAGTAGCTTCTATAAGAAATGATATATCTGCTAACTCAAGTATTTTTAATACTAAATATAATGAAATTACTTCTAATATTAATGACGAGGTTATTAGAGCAACTACAGCTGAAAATAATATAAAACAGGAATTATTGAGTTTAATCACCGAACTCCAAAGTACTGATGAAGAAGAACTTAATAAAATTAATATCAATACTAATGATATAATTACAATTAAATCTCAAATTGAACAGGAATTAATTAATAGAGATAGTTTCAAGCAAAATATTGTTAGTTATATCGATTCTACTGTTTCAAACGAAACATCTAGAGCAGAAAATATTGAAAATACATTAAGACTTGATTTGAATCAAGAAATAACCGAAAGAGAAAACCATGACGCTAATTTACAAGCTCAAATTGATTCTATCAATTCTGTCAATAATACTCAAACAGAAGATTTAAATAGAATTAATTCATTATTAGATAATTTATTCGACGGTAGTACTAACGCTCTTGATTCATTAAAAGAAATTATAGATTATATTAATGAAAACGATGTTGAATTATTAACATCTATGCAAAATATAATTTCTGGTTCTGGTTTATTAACAGATGGAAGTTATGAAGCAAATCAAGATACTAATTATATTAGCTCCGCTATTTCTTTAAATGATGCAGATATTAAATTGGATGCAAGCATAAAAAGAAATGAAGATTATTTCAATAATCTTATTAGCGATGTTGATAATAAATTAGATATCGAGATTCAGGATAGAATCAATGGAGATCAACAGCTTACTGATAGAATAAATATGTATCAACAGGATCTCATTACTCGTTTTGAAAATGATGAAACTCTTATTTCTACAAATACTACCGAAATTTCTTCATTAAGAGAAGATCTAATTTTAGAAAGTACTATTAGAAACAACGAAATAAGAAGAGTTGATACAAGAATAGATAATTCTGAAAATTTGATTGGTCTTCAGGAAGATGATACTTTAATTATTAATGGTAGATATGTTAATCAGCCATCGATAGTACAAGCTCTTGAATCAGTTGATACCGCCGTATCTACAAATGAAGATAATATTGGTACGTTAACTGATTTAAATACAGAGGCTAAAGATAATTTAGTAAATGCTATTAATGAAGTTAATGATAAAGTAGAATATCTTGGAACAGAAGATGATTTCGATTCAGCGTTTGCTGATGCTTAATAAAATAAATTTAAAAAAGGATCAATAGTGGAAACAAGAGATGAACTTCTATTATTAATAAAATCTCCAGATGAATTGACATCTGGAGATACTACCAGACAACCAGGAATCTATCGTGATAATCTTTTAACAGTTATTGGTAATAAAATGGGTAAGGTGTTTAAGGATTTAAATATAAAACATTTTGATTTGGATACCAAAGTAAATTCAATTGAAATATTATCAAATGATACCACAACAGCTGTTACTACATTACAAAATGATTTAACCCAAAGTATTTCAGAAGTAAATGCTAGTATAACGGAATTGGATACCAGAATTGGTACTTTAGAAGATTTCGAAGCTGCTTTGAATTCTTAAAATTAAGGAAATAATATGACACTTTTAACAGCTTTAGGTCTACAAATTAAAGATAAATTACAAAGATTAACGACCGATATAACAACCGCTTTTACTAACGCTGATAATATTTTAGATGGTAAAATTACTCAAGTTAGTAATAATTTAAATACAGAAATTGTAAATAGGGAAACCACTACTACAGCATTAGATGATAAGATTAATACTGAAATTCAGAATAGAACAACATCCGATTCTAATTTGAATACTCTGATTCAATCGAATCTAGATAGAATTAATACAGAGACGACCGAGAGACAGGCGCAGGATAACGCCTTAACATCAAGAATTGATCAAGAAATTCAAGATAGAACTCTCGAAGATACCAATATTAAAAATTTATTAAATTTAGAATCAACCACAAGAGAAACTAACGATAATATTTTACAAACTAAAATAAACGATTTAAAAAGTTATTCGGATGCACAATTTTTAGATAAAACTATTCAGGATAGTCAAGTTATTAATTCTGAAATCTTGGAAGTTCAAAATATTAAAGTAAATGGTCAATTAACTGTAGCTGCTGGGTCAGTTACTAAATTATCAGAAGAAGTTCTGGTAGAAGATAATAAAATTTTATTAAATTCTAATGTGGCTGCGGACGAAACACCAATAGAAGATGCTGGTATAGAGATCAACAGGGGTAATGCCGCGAATATTGATTTAATTCTTTGGAAAGAAGCAGATAAGGCAGTTTACTCTGTTATAAATATAGATACTTCTGGTAATCCAGAATATTGTCAAATAGCTTTTCGTAGAGAAGTTGACTTAGTAAATGATTTACTTAACGGAGAAATTATCGCACGTGAATCAGCTGATTCAAATTTATTACAAAGTCTTGAAAATGAAGTACAAGAAAGAATTACCGCTGATCAAACTTTATTAAATACTATTCAACAAGAAATTCAGGATAGACAGGATTCTGTTAATGCTTTGGATCAAAAAATAATAATTGAAACTGAAGCTAGAATAGCAGATAAGGATTATTTAACTACATCCATTAGCGATGAAGTTACTTCACGAACGGAAGGTGATCTTCAATTAGATACTAAGATAGCAAATGAAGTAACCAGAGCTACTACTAGAGAAAATGATATCTATACCTCTTTGGATAATAGATTAAATGATGAAGTAACTAGAGCTACTACATCTGAGGGATCGTTAACTTTCAATGATGATATTAGAAATACTGATGGATCATTAGCTACTGATTTAACTAACGCTATTAATATAGTAGATGATAGATTGAATACGAATGTAGCCGCACTTAATGCAGAAATAGTTACGTTAAATGATACTATAACTACAATGAATAACACTATTACTGATCTAACTTCTAGAATTGAAGCTCTGGAAAATGCGTAAATAATTAACAAAGAAATATTAAGAGAATTATAGAATATCTTGTGGTTTTACCACAAGATATTCTTTTTCTTGTACCTAATTAAAGAATTAAATTATACAAATATATTTTGAATGGATAAAATTATAAGAGGATTCGGATGAAAAAAATACTTAAATTTCTTTTTATTCTAAAAAGAAAATATAAAGAATTCAAAAAGAAAGTAATTGAGTTCATAGCTGATATTTTAGCAAGTGAGAATAATCAAAATAATTTAATTCTTGAATTAGAAACTATTATTAATAATTCGAAATATGGTATTTCAAATGAATTCGTTAAAGAAATTTTATATACTTTATCTAAAAGCAAATGGAATGATATAACCAAAGAAAAAATAGATAAAGCTTTATTAATTTTATTTGATGATAAAGAATATAAATTATGTACTTTAAAAAATCATTGTGATTACTCATTACATAAACATAAAATAACCACAGATAGTGAAAATATAAATATAAATAAAGAAGAAAATACACAAAATAATAAAAATATAAAGGAATAAAGATGTCGTATAAAAATTATAATTTTACATTTGGTAAAAAATCAACATCTGAATTAAAAACTTGCCATAAAGATATACAACTTATATTAAACGAGGCTATAAAAATTATAGATATTTCCGTTCTCGAAGGAATTAGATCAGACATACGTCAAATGTCATTATATCAAGAAGGAAAAAGTCATCTTGATGGAATTACTAATAAATCAAAACATCAGGGGAAACTCGATGAATATGGTAATTTAGTATCATATGCGGTTGATATAATACCTTATATTAAAGGGGAAAATCCTTTTGATAAAACTCCAAAAAACTTAGCTCGTTTTTATTATTTAATGGGTATTATTGATGGTATAGCACATAAATTATATAATGAAGGTAAAATAAAACATTTAGTTAGATTTGGATTAGATTGGGATGGAGATCATCAATTTACCGATCAAAATTTTGATGATCTTCCTCATATGGAATTAATTGAGGTCTAGCTTAATTTTTTAAATTTAACAATTTTTTATTTGAATGGAATAAGGTGATAAAGGTGAAATCATGAAAGATACTTTGGATACTGCGAGTGGAATATTATTTTATATAAATTATTTTAAGGAGATATTGATCGCTTTAATTGGTGGTGCGACAGCATATCTATTTAGATATCATCAGGAAAAAGAAAAAAATAATTTTCATACCTTTAGTATCGCCTTATTTTTAATAAATATTATTCTTGGTGGTTTTATTGGATATCTTATAGGTAGTATTATACCTCCAGAGAATCCATATAAAAATTTTTTAATAGGAATGAGTGGGATAGCAGCTTATCCTCTTTTGGCTATTTTAGAAACTAATTTAGTTAGAATACTAGGTAAATTAACTTACTATTTTTTAAAAATACCAACAGAGATAATTGAGTTGGAGGATCCTAAGAAAAATAAAAAGGAAAAATAATGACTTTCAAAGAGAAGGAAGAAATAAAAAAAGAAATAGTAAACGATTTATCTAAAAAAATAGATAAATATATAGATAATTATTTAATTGATTTTAAAAGAAAAAATCAATTACAATTGAAAAAAATTGAAGAAAGATATGATAATTCTTTTAAAATGTATTCTGATTTAAAAGAAATTAAAGATGAGGTAATTAATGAAATAAATTATTTTCATAAGAATAAATTTAATAAAGAAGATTTAGAAAGTATAAAATTAATTCTATTAAAAGATGAAGAATTTATTACTGAGATATCCAATAAAGTTTTAGAAGGAATTTTATAAGAAAGAGTTTATTATGTCTTTAAAAATTAATAAAATTTTTAAATTTTTATTATTTTTAGTAGGTGCTTATCTTTTTATAAAATTAAATACTTATATTGATTTAAAAAGTTCGCATATACCAAATATAAAATATTAAAAATAAAAATTCAAAAGGAAAAAATTGAAAAAATTAGACCATAATTTATTAAAATTATATAAAATATATCCAAAAATTGAGGATTTTAATTATTTAAAATATCAGTACTATATTTATATTTATTTAAATCCGTTCAAAGAATATAAAAAACCAAAATTAATTAAATTTAAAGTAGATAATAAAGATTATGAATATATAACAATGTACGAACCATTTTATATTGGTAAAGCTAGTAATGGTGGTGGGTATAGACATAATCAACATATTCAAAAATTCAAAAGTGAACAAGAAGGTAATAAATTAAAAACCGATTATTTTAAAGAATTGGAACTAAATTTTGAAAAAGCTCAGAAAAAAGGAATTTTTTACCAACCTCATAATTGGAAAGAATTTCAAAGAGATTGGATATGTATATTAAAAGATTTTAATAATCCAAAAGATCTTATTAAATTTGAAATGAGTATTATTAAATCATTAGGAACTATTTATAATAAAAAAGGTCCTCTTGTTAATAAAATAGAAAATTCATATATTTATTAAAAATATTTATTAAAATTATTAAAGGAAATAAATGACGACACGAAGTAATATAGAAGTTCAAGATAATTGGACATTGGTGCAATCAGAGGCTGGATATGCTTATATAAATCAAGGAAATGTAATTTTTTCTTTAGTCGAAAAAGATGTTAATGGAGTGGTTTATCCACCTACTCAAGATGGTTCATATCATGTCGCTGGTTCTTCAGCATACGCTGTTCCAGATAATCATGCTTTGTTCGCGAGAACGATTAAAGAAGGATATACTGCGATAGTATCTCCAACTTATTAATGAATTAAGGAAAATTTAAAATGTTTATTACAATAAGAAATAATTCGATAAATACAGATAAGATAAGTTATATAAAAGAAGTGGATGAAAAATTCTTTTTAGAATATAGAAAAAAAGCAAGTATTAAATCAGTAGAAATTGATTTTGGTATAACGTCATTTGATAAACATAATTATTTTCAAAGACACAAATTATATAATCTTAATGGTTATTGGATTAATGTTAAACAGATAAGTTTTATACATGAGGAACGTCTTGATAAAAAGACAGGAACTGATAGATTATTGGATCTAACTATATATTTTAGTGATGGTTTATTAATAGAAATAGAAATAGAAGAGTCCAGATGGAGAGTTTGGAAAGAGACAAGATTGAGTGGGATTTAAATCCCACTCAAGATTTCTTGTCGCTAAATAATAGCTTTAATTATTTTTTCCATCTTAGAATCATTTATACTTGTGTTTAATCTATTATCATGAATAATAATTCTTTCAATATTATCTATAAAGGCATCTATTGTTTTTAAATATTCATTAAACGTTAATGAAACTGCTTCTAGATCATCATTTAAATACAAATCGAAATTAATCTTTTTTATGATATCTTTAGCCATACTTTCTAAAATAGTATCAACTGATTCTTTCTCTCCAAAAATATTATATAAAATACTGAATAATTTTTTGACCAATTTTTCTTTTATGTATAACATATTTTTCTTTTTGAGAGATTTCTTAAAAAATTCAGAATTAATAATATACGCATTTTTTATATCGTCTGGTAAATTAGAATCATTATTTTTGGTAAATCTTAAAATACTATTATAATAATACATATGATCCAATATATTCATTTTTTCTTGATATTTATATTTATCTAAGGCGTCTTGATAATTGATTTCAAAGAAATGCTGAAAAAATTCATTATTCATAAAATCCATATCTTTTTTAAGATATCTTTTATTTTTTAAAAGATAAATTTTAGTCATTGCATTAATAAGTATTTTTTTATTATCAACCACATCATCTTTATCATGTACTAATTCAAAATTTTCAGTGAATAATTTTTCAAGTTGTTTGAAATAACCAACTTTTACTTTACTTAGATTAGTAGCATAATAACTAAATAAATTTTTATGAATTAATGTAATATAACTACTAAAAATAGCTCTTAATGTCATAGGATTTTTATTCCGGATAGCAACCATTGTTAGATATTTTAATATTTTTTCTACTATATATTCTGGCGTAATCATTAATATATCATAATAAAAATCACCAATTTTAGTTTTATTGCTATATTTAATTAACCATTGTTCGATAAGATTCTTAAGGGTTACTACAAACCTGGTTAACTCTTGATCTTTTCCGATAATACCATAAATTTCTTTAGCTAATAATTCATTTGGGTTTTTAATACCTTTTATTTTTTTATAGTTATTTTTTAACATGAAGGCTTCGGTATTTTTATGTAGAACTTTTAGAAAATAATGATAAGCAGTTAATGTTGTTCTTGATATCCCATGTTCAAACATTGTTAATTCAATGGTTTCCATAGTATTCTCAAGAATTTCTATATGTTTATCAATAACTATTTCATCTTCTCCTTTTTCTTTCATGTATTTAACTTCTATTTCAATACATTCTTTTAAAAATTCCTCTAAATAATCCTTTATACTTTGAAAAAATTCTACTCCTATCTGAGGTTCATAGGGTTTATTGCTCAATACATTCTCATACGCTAGATTTAAATCAATACTATCATCAATTAATTGCTGAATAAATATTTCCATTTCTCCATCAATATTATATTTCATGAGAAAAGCTTCCGTTAATTCTTCTATATAAGCATAATCATATTTTAATTTTTTTTCTTTTTTATCACTTAATTTTGATCTAATCTGTTTCATTTAATACCTCGGCATCGATAATATTAATTTTATCTTTAACTTTTAAATCTGATTTATAAATAATAGTCCCATCTTCTTTAACTTCCGCGATATCAGTAATAACTTCTTTTATTTTTTTAATAGCATTTTCCTCTATCTCTGGTTCAACTTCCCCTTTGATTTTATCGTCATTTATAACTTTAGTAATACTACCTTCTTCTTTTGCTTTATCAATAATTTCATTAAATTTTTCTTTTGATTTTTCTTTAATCGATTCAACTGTCTCATTGATTTCTTTTTTACGTTTATGAGCTTCTTTAATACCATCAACGTCAAATTCCGATTTATATACAGGAATAGAATTTTCTTGAAGTATTTCTTGAATACTTTCTGTTAATTCGACGACATCACATTCATCAACTAATTCTGGTTCCAGACTAACTACTTTATTTTTTTCAGCAACTGCTATTCTTACAATATAAGGTACCGATAAATCATTAACTAAATAAAATTTTTCTTCTATTTTCGAGTTATATAATTCTTTTAATTCTTCTTGATTTAAATTACCTAAATCCACTATTTCTTCTGAGGTTAAATTTACTAAATCAGTTGGTACTATTACTTCCAAAGATACTAATTCATTTATTTTTTTCATTTTTCTTCCTTGTTTTATTTTTATTTTTTTAAATTTTTTAAAGTTTGAAAAGTTAATCCCAAAGCATAATATAATTCAAGTGTATTTATAAAAAATAATAAATCTTGTTTTATTGCTATAGGAATAATGAACATATGTTCAAAATTTTCAATGATGTCTTTTATATTGGATATTTTTTTATTTTTAAGTTTTTCTTCATAAGATACTATTAATGTATAACAATTCTGCCCTAATCCATTTTTTTCTAATGATATTATTGAATATGTTAATAATCGATTAACATATTTTACCAAGGTCGAAATATTATTTAATTCTCCGTACATTAAAGCGACCGTTCTTAGTTTTTCAACATTAGTATCTATATTAAAATCTAAAGAGGATATTATCTCCAAGTACTCATCATAATTCACTATATTATTTAATTCGGAATTAATATAAATTTCTCTAGTTGAATTTTCTATAATATTTTTTGGATTATTTAAATTATTTTGATTTAAAATATCTATATTTTTTAAATTGTTTATTATATTATCAGATGTTAAATCCATACAAATCCTTTTTAATTTTTTATAATATAACCCAATCCATTACAGGATGGACATACATGAATATCAAAACTTTTTATCAAATTATCCAATTCTATTTTCTTTTCTTCTAATTTTTTATAAAGAGTTTTATCAAAAGTATTTAATATAGTTACCAAATTTTTAAATTCTGATAATTTTAATAATTTATCGATTAATATATTAATAATATTTAATTTTTTGGATAATACCTCCGATTCTATTCTTAAATTAGATAATCTAGTAGTAGAACCACTAATAAAGGTTAAACTTTCATGTAAAAATCTAAAATATTTCTTTTTCTCTAATAACTTATTTAGATTAATTTCTATATTTTCTATAATTGAAATATTATTTTTATAATTATTTAAAATAGTTTTTTTATTTAATAATTCGGTTTTTTCATTAATTAAATTATTTAATACTTCAGGTATATATTTAATATGTTGTAATCTAGGTATAATAGCATCTATAAAATTTATTTTTTTATTTAAATTATCTTTAATAATATTATTTTTATTTAATATTTTTTTAGATTCTATAAATTCATTTATTTTTATATAATTAATAACAGTATTTAATATAATAATAATCTTTTCAATATTTGATTTTTTAGATAAGTTGTATAAAATATTTTCATCGATATTTTTAAATATTTTATCGAGTTCCTGGATATCCTCTCTTATTTTTACTATAGCTAAGCTAATTAATTCGGTATTAAATAAAAAATTAAAAATCTTTTCGGTTTCGTTGGACTTTCCACCAATTAAAAATAAGGAATCATATTGATTAGTACTAGCTAATCTTTCCGTCTGATCTTTAAGACTACCTTTAAAATTTTTATAAAATTCTTTAGTATTAATATATTTAAAACCCAATTCTTGAACGGCGTCCCGTATTTTATCGGCAGCTAAATTTTTACCATAGTATTCTTCTCCATCTATTTCAAAAAATAACTTTTTTGACTTATAATGTAAAGAAATTGTTTTTATATCGTTACTTACTTTAGATAAAGTAATTTTAGTTGGTAACTGACCAACTTTTTTAGTCTTTGGATTAATCTTAATTCTTGGATACTTTTTAGAATCAAAATTATTATATAGTATACTTGTTATTGCTCTTATTATAGCGCTTTTGCCACTATTATTTGGACCTGCTATAATAGTAAAACCATATAATTTTAAATTTAAATTTACTATACTTTGAAAATTTGAAATATTAATATCAAAATATTCTTCTGGGTTAACATCAGATTCGATTTTATCTAATACTAATTTTGGTAAATCATTATCATTAACTTTAGACACGTGATATTTAAAATGAGCAAATTCATTTAAATCAGTTGTTTGAGAAACAACTACTAAAGTAAATCCATATGTTTCACAAAATTCTCTTAAAAATTTACTTAATCTGGATCTATTGGATCCAGATAATTGCGAAAAACTTTCATCAAACATATAAAATTTATTTTCAGAGTAAATATATCCTATTAATAATTTAAAAAGCATTGATACAACTTGCATTATACCACCACCATTACTTTTTAATAATTCTTCATTCCGAGCCATTTCTATATCATTTTGATAAAAAACAATATCATATTTTTGAGAAGTACCAGTACTTGTCTTTTTTTCTTGCGGGATAATATCTAAATAAATATTATCCTGAAAAATATCAACGAGGGCTTTATTTATGATAGTTAATATAAAATCTTTTTTTTCTTGAAGTTTATAATTTTTTAAAGATTCTAATAATTTTTTAGCATTATTTAATTTTTTAAATTCTTCCTCTATATTTATTAATTGTAATTGATTCTCGGAAATTTCTTTATCTATTCTTCCTAATTCATTTTCTTTTACATGTTGTTCAATTTCTAATGTTTCTAAAGAATAATTATCAATTCTTATTGATTTTAAAATATTATTTATACTTTCTTTTGGATTCATTATTTACCTTTATTTTTAAATATCACATATTCAAAACTTTTATTATTTTTAATTTTGGGGAGGGATATATTAAAATATTTCTATATACTATAAAGTAGTTCTAAAGTAATTCTCTCAAGTGATATTACAAGTCAACTCGGTTTAAAAATTAAAGTTATGTATCTTAGCTATAGCTATTATCTATTTTGGAGATATCTCTAGTTTAGCTAAATTAAATATTTTCCATAGATTTACTAAAGTCAACTCGGTTAAAAATTTAAAGTTATGTATCTTAGCTATAGCTATTATCTATTTTGGAGATATCTCTAGTTTAGCTAAATTAAATATTTTCCATAGATTTACTAAAGTCAACTCGGTTAAAAATTTAAAGTTATGTATCTCAGCTATAGCTATTAGCTATTTGCTAGTAAAGAGCTAATATCTCCAGTTTAGCTAAATTAAATATTTCTCATGTTAAACTATAATCCAACTCGGTTAAAAATTGAGATAGCTATAGCTGAGATACGGATTAACTAT
>Ga0256843_1001132_pt1 | contig 21541 bp, 18 predicted proteins | sample AlvinellametaG_FD_191572 | JGI IMG/M metagenome (GOLD analysis project Ga0256843, IMG submission 191572) | Pompeii worm associated microbial communities from hydrothermal vent at the East Pacific Rise, Pacific Ocean - Alvinella | ecosystem: Host-associated > Annelida > Integument > Unclassified ... | reverse complement strand
CCACTAATACTTGGATCAATGCTTTTTAACTATGTGCTTGGTAATGCATTGAGTAATGAAAAAGAGCATAAAAAAGTATCTAAGAAGAGTTTGCTAACTATTGGAGTAATAGCAAATATAGCCTTGCTTGGATACTTTAAATATGCAGATTTTTTTATAGAAAATATAAATTACCTAAGTGATGCAAATATACCAACCCTAAATTTGGCTCTGCCTTTGGCTATATCTTTTTTTACCTTCCAACAAATATCATACCTAGTAGATAGCTATAGAGGTGAGACAAATGAATATGATTTTTTAAACTACGCACTGTTTGTAACATTCTTTCCTCAATTAATAGCAGGACCAATAGTACACCATAAAGAGATGATGCCCCAATTTGCATCTAAATGGAATATGGTAAAGAATTATAAAAATATAGCACTTGGATTGTTTATATTTTCCCTTGGATTGTTTAAAAAAGTAGTTATTGCTGATACTTTTTCAATATGGGCAATAAAAGGGTTTGACCTTTCAGAATCTTTGAACTTCTTTGAAGCTTGGATAACATCACTGTCTTATACCTTTCAATTATACTTTGACTTTAGTGGATATACAGATATGGCAATAGGAGCAGCATTGCTATTTAATATAAAATTGCCTATAAACTTTAATAGCCCGTATAAAGCATTGGATATACAAGATTTCTGGAGAAGATGGCATATAACACTTTCAAGATTTTTAAGAGATTATATCTATATACCACTTGGTGGAAATAGAATATCATCTTTTAGAACATATGTAAACCTAATGGCAACATTTATAATAGGTGGACTTTGGCATGGAGCAGGGTGGACATTTGTATTTTGGGGATTTTTGCATGGATTAGCTTTAGTGATACATAGACTTTGGAAATCATTTAACCTAAATATGAATAAATACTTAGCTTGGTTTATTACATTTAACTTTATAAACTTTTCATGGGTATTTTTTAGAGCAAAAGAGTGGGATGATGCTATTAAAGTTCTTAAAGGAATGGTTGGGCTTAATGGTGTTGTATTTAGTGATAGAATGCTTTATAGAATAGAATCATTGAGACCATTTATTGATCAACATACTGAAAACTTTGGAAAATTAATGTTTGGAAGTACTCCAGTATCTTTTATATTGGTTGGTTTATTTGTTGTACTTTATTATGATAATGTTATTCAATTATCAAAAAGAGTTAAATTTGATAATAAACTTCTGTTTTTACTTCTAGCTATTACTATTGGTACACTATTTAATATGTCTAAAGTATCAGAATTTTTATATTTTAATTTTTAGGGTTTAAACAATGAGTAAAAAAAGATTTTCTATAATATTTATAACTGTTATTGCATTGTTTGTAGCCTATAATTTTATAGTTTGGAACTTCTATACAAAGCAAATTCTAACTACTCATGATGGATTATATTCAGGTGATCTTGTTCGTATGGGGTATATTTCAGGATTGGCAAAGCCCAAAAAAACAAGGGTAGAACTACCAAAACAGCATTTAGAGGGTAAAGATTATTATGATGGCTTAAATATTGATATGATTACTATAGGAGATAGTTTCTCAAATGGTGGTGGTGGAGGATTAAACCCATTCTATCAAGATTATATAGCAACAAATTTAGATTTTAAAGTATTAAATCTACAAAATTATCAAGAGAAAACAAGAAGTTATATAGAAACAACATATCTTTTAGCAAATAGTGGATTTTTAAAAAAAGCAAAAGTTAAATATGTTATGCTTGAATCTATTCAAAGAAAAGTAGTACAAAGATTTGTTCAAAATATAAACCCCAATTTAAATGATAGTTTGGAAAATATTTATAAAACTTATAAGTTTAAAAAAACTAAGCCTTCAAAACTAACACATAATACCAAATCAACGAAGAGTATAGCATTACCACAAACGCAATTTATAAATAATGGAAATGTTAAATTAGTTGTATATAATGTTCTTTATAATTTTTCTGATCATGCATTTATATCTACGGTATATAAAGCAAAATTGACAAAAGATTTATTTGTAGTAGGTGATAAAGATTTATTATTTTATAAAAGTGATCTCTCAAGAATACATATGAATACTAAAGATAATATAGAAATATTAAATAAAAATTTAAATGATCTGGCTTTATTTTTAAAAAAACAAGGGATAGAATTGATTTTTATGCCTGCAACTAATAAATATGATCTTTATTATGATTATATAAAAGATAATAAATATCCAAAAGATCCATTTTTTGATTATTTAAGAGATTTAAAAAAAGAGTATATTTTTGTGGATACAAAAAAGATTTTATCACCACTTTTAAAAAAAGGTGTAAAAGAGGTTTATCATGTTGATGATACACATTGGAGTAGTATAGCTTCAAGTAATGTTATAAAAAATCTATCTAAAAGATTAGATAAATAGTATGCAAAAAAAAGCAGTATTTTTGGACAGAGATGGTGTAATAAACATAGAAAAAAACTATTTATATAAAATAGAGGATTTTGAGTTTGTACCAAAAGTGTTTGAAGCTTTAAAATATCTGCAAGATTTGGGGTATGCACTTTTTATAATTACAAATCAATCTGGAATTGGTAGAGGTTATTATACAAAAGATGATTTTAATACTCTTACAAGCTGGATGCTTAAGCAATTTAAAGATAAAAATATTGATATATTGGATGTGCAGTATTGTCCACATACACCACAGGATAACTGTAACTGTAGAAAACCAAAAACTTTAATGATAGAAAATATTTGTAACAAGTTTGATATTGATTTGAAAAATTCATGGCTAATAGGGGATAAAAGCAGTGATATACAGTGTGCAATCAATGCAAATATACCAAATACCATACAGGTAAAAAGTGGGCATAGTTTTGATACAACAACCTCACAAGCTTCACATATAATAGATTCTATAAAAGATGTAGATTCTATTATCAAAAAATAATCATCATTTAGATAAACTATTGTTATGAAATATAATGATATAGATTTTAATAATAAAACAATTTTAATAACAGGTGGGGCAGGATTTATTGGCTCTAATTTGGCTTTTTATTTTCAAGAAAACTATCCAAACTCAAATATAGTTGTATTTGATAAATTTAGAAATGATGAGACATTTTCAAATGGCTCACTAAAAAGTTTTGGACACTATAAAAATCTTCTTGGATTTGGTGGAGTGGTAATAAGTGGTGATATCAATGACAGTGAAGCTTTAAAATCACTTGAGACAAACTATAAGTTTGATTATATCTTTCATCAAGCAGCTATTAGTGATACAACTGTAGCAGAACAAGATGTAATGATACAAACAAATGTAAATGCCTATGAAAATCTTCTAAAAATAGCTATAAGGCACGGTGCAAATATGATATATGCAAGTAGTGCCGCAACTTATGGAGATAGTAACAGATTTGAAGTAGGGTATGAAAAACCAAACAATGCTTATGGATTTTCAAAAGTTATGATGGATAATATCACTACAAAATATATCAAAACGGGTGTAGATATCAGTATAGTTGGACTTAAATATTTTAATGTATATGGTCCAAGAGAGTTTTACAAAAATAAAACAGCATCTATGGTTGTACAGTTTGGACATCAGATATTATCTGGATTTGCACCAAAATTGTTTGAAGGAAGTGATAAGATTTTAAGAGATTTTATCTATATACAAGATGTTATTCAAGCTAATATAAAAGCTTGTAACCCTAAAAAATCAGGTATTTACAATGTTGGTACAGCAAAAGCCAGAAGTTTTGAAGATATTGTAAATATTTTACAAAAAGAGTTAAATATAAACAATGGTAAAGAGTATATACCAAACCCTTTTGTTGGTCAATATCAGTTTTTTACCCAGGCAAATATAGATGATACTGTAAAATATTTAGATTATTCTCCAAGATATGAGATGGAAGATGGGATAAAAGAGTATATCCCTGAAATAATAAGACTTTATGAAAGTGAAGTGAAAAATGGCTAAGATTTTAGTAGTTGGTGATTTGATGATAGATCACTATTTGTGGGGAAGTTGTGATCGAATTTCACCTGAAGCACCTGTTCAAATAGTAGATATACAAAAACAAACAAACCTTTTGGGTGGAGCAGGAAATGTAATAAACAATCTAAAAGCACTTGATGTTGAAGTGAGTGTTTTAAGTGTGATTGGTGATGATGAAGTAGCTTTTGAGCTTGTAGATATGTTAAATGATATTGATGTAAAACACTATTTGGTAACCCAAAAAAATAGAAAAACATCAAAAAAAAGTAGAATTATGGCTGCAAAAGCTCAAGTTGTAAGATATGATAGTGAATCAAAACAAGATATTTCAATACAATCACAAGAGTACCTGATAAAAATATTTAAAGAGAAAATTACACAGTTTGATATTGTACTTTTTTCAGATTATGGCAAAGGGGTACTTTGTGAATCGCTTTGTAAGTCACTCATTGAGATTGCAAATCAACACAATATAAAAGTATTGGTTGATCCAAAAGGAAGTGATTATTCAAAATACAGCGGAGCATATCTATTAACACCAAATAAAAAAGAGGCGATGATCGCTACACAAATTGATATTTGTGATGAAAACAGTTTGATTAAAGCACTTCAAAAACTAAAATCAATAGCAAATCTAAATATCTCTATGATAACTTTAAGTGAGGATGGAATAGCTGTATTTGATGATAAACTAACAGTTAGACCAACAGTTTCAAGAGAGGTATATGATGTAACAGGAGCAGGGGATACGGTACTTGCAGCACTTGGATATTGTATAAGCAAAGGGAAAGATATTGTAAGCTCAATAGAGTTTGCAAATTTGGCTGCTGGGGTAGTTGTTGGTAAACTAGGTAGTGCAACAGCAACACTTGAAGAGATTGAAGAGTATAAAAGCAGTCTTCATAAAAGCAGTATTGAATCTCATATAAAAACAAAAAGTCAATTAAAAACCACACTTGAAAGACTAAAAAAACAAAACAGAAAAATAGTATTTACAAACGGATGTTTTGATATACTTCACAAAGGGCATGTATCATATCTTGATGTTGCAAAAAGTTTTGGTGATGTACTTATTTTGGGTTTGAATTCTGATGAGAGTGTAAAAAGATTAAAAGGTGAAAATAGACCAATAAATATTCAAGATGATAGAGCTTTTGTACTTGCTGCACTTGAAAGTGTAGATTATGTGGTTATTTTTGATGAGGATACACCTTATGAACTAATAAAAATGGTTAAACCTGATATTTTGGTAAAGGGTGCTGATTATGAGGGCAAAGAGGTTGTTGGAAGTGACATTGCTAAAGAGGTAAAACTAGTAGAGTTTATAGATGGTAAAAGCACTACAAAAACAATACAAAAGATAAATGAGGCAACAAAATGCAAGATATGATAAGAAAAGAGTTTCAATCTCATCTAAATACCATACAAGAGGTTATAAACAGTTGTGAGGATATCTTGGGCAAAGCTTCACAATTAGCTGTAGATACACTTAAAAACGGAAATAAAATACTTCTGTGTGGAAATGGTGGAAGTGCAGCAGATGCTCAACATATAGCAGCAGAACTAACAGGCAGATATAAAAGTGAGAGAAGAGGTTTGGCTGGTATTGCACTTACTACTGATACATCAGCTTTGAGTGCCATTAGTAATGACTATGGCTATGATATGGTGTTTTCTCGTCAAGTTGAAGCTTTGGCAAGTAAAGGTGATCTTTTAATTGGTATTAGTACAAGTGGAAATAGCATTAATGTAATAAAAGCTTTAAAATTGGCAAAACAACTAGAGTGTAATACTTTGGGATTTAGTGGCAAAGATGGTGGTGATATGAATAGTGTTTGTGATATAAATATTGTTGTACCAAGTGATGATACACCAAGAATACAAGAGATGCATATATTGTTTGGGCATATTATATGTCAAGCAATAGATGATGCTTTTGAGGAAACAGCATGAAAACAATAAAAGTATTTACCAATAAAGATAGACAATTAATTGAGCTTTTAAAAAGTTCAGAGTTATATGATGTACAAGAGTTAAAAAAACAATCCTTTTTATCAAAAGTTTTAATGCAAAAAAAAGAGTATCCAGATCTTTATTTTCACAGTGGTAAATTTGATGAAGAATCAATAGATATGATAAAAAATGCAAAAAAGGTTATAGTAAATTCATTTGATCAAAGATATAAAATATTATCACAAAACTATACAACAAAAGAGAATATAGAAGTTGTATATCCTTTTGTGGAACCTTGTAGTATAAAACCAAAAGATGCAAAATCAAATATTATACAAAAGTATAATTTTGAGAAAAACTCAACTATTATACTTTTTGTAAGTAATAATTTTAAGATGGGTGGAATTAAAGAATTTGTACATATTTTAAGTCATTTAAATGATACAAGATTTAGTGCTATTATTGTAGGTAATGATAAAGATGTAGAACGGCTTCAATTTGCAATAAATCAAAACCCACAAAAAGATAAAATAAAATTGTTATGTAAAAAAGATATTGATATGAATGAAATATATAGTGCAAGTGATATCTATATAACACCAACATATATGGAAAACTTCTCTGTAAATGTATTAAAAGCTATGATTTGTAAAACAGCAGTCTTTGTAAGTGCTACTAATGCTGCAAGAGAGATTGTAGATGTATTTGCAACTATGAGTGAACCAAATGATCCAAGTACAATATTTAAAGTTGATGCGTTAGTAGCAGGACATGAGATAAAACAGATAAAAAAACAAAATAAAAAAATAGCAAAAAAATTCTCTAAAGAGAGAAAACTTCAAGAATTAGATAAAATTATAGAAAAAATTAGCACTTGATAGTCAAAAGTGCTAATTATATTAAATTCTTTAGCCTACTTTTATAAAGTTTAATATACAATTCTCTTTTAATAGAATAAAATTTATATATTTAGGAGAAAATTATGGCTAAACATCAATTTCAAACAGAAGTTGGACAATTATTACATTTAATGACACACTCTTTATACTCAAATAAAGAGATTTTTATAAGAGAACTTGTATCAAATGCAAGTGATGCAATCGATAAATTAAATTATCTAATTCTTACAGATGATAAAATCAAATCACAATTTGAAAATTGGAAGGGTGAGATTAATATCAAACTTGATAAAGAGGATAACTCTATTACTATTGCTGATAATGGTATTGGTATGAATGAAGAGGATCTTATCTCATCAATTGGTACTATTGCAAAATCTGGAACAAAATCGTTTGTAGAAGCGATGACAGGTGATGCTAAAAAAGATTCAAATCTTATTGGACAGTTTGGGGTTGGATTCTATTCAGTGTTTATGGTAGCATCAAGCGTAGATGTTATCTCTAAAAAAGCTGGAGAGGAACAAGCATACAAATGGAGCAGTGATGGAAGTGGAGAATATGACTTAAATCCTGTAATCAAAGATGAAGTTGGTACAGTTATTTATATAAAATTAAAAGAGGATGCTAGTGAATATCATGATGTGCATAGAGTAAAACATATTATTGAAACATACTCTAATCATATAGCATACCCAATTTATTTAAACTATTCTGAAGAGGTGACGGAAGAACTTAGTGAAGAGGATAAAAAAGCTGGAAAAGAGCCTGAGAAAAAAATTGAGAAAAAAAGGGAAAAAGCAAATGAAGCAACAGCTTTATGGATTCAACCAAAATCAAAACTAGAAAAAGAGGATTATTATGAGTTTTACAAATCTATATCTCATGATAGTGAAGATCCACTTCTTTATGTACATACAAAAGCCGAAGGGGTAACAGAATATACAACACTGTTTTATATCCCTAAAAAAGCACCAATGGATATGTATAGAGTAGATTATCAACCAGGTGTTAAACTTTATGTAAAAAGAGTATTTATTACTGATGATGATAAAGAACTATTACCATCTTATTTAAGATTTGTAAGAGGAATTATTGACAGTGAAGATCTTCCTTTAAATGTAAGTAGAGAGATTTTACAAGAAAACAAAATACTTGCAAATATCAGACAAGGAAGTGTTAAAAAGATTCTTGGTGAGATTAAAAAATTAAGTAAAGATGATGAAAAATATACACAGTTTATAGCTGAATACAACAGACCTTTAAAAGAGGGTGTTTATCAAGACTTTACAAATAAAGAACTATTATTAGAGCTTGTAAGATATAAATCTACAAATGAAGTAGGTGTTGCTACATCATTGGCTCAATATAAAGAGAGAGCTTCAAGTGATCAAAAAGCTATCTACTATATTATTGGTGAAGATGAACAAGTATTAAGAAACTCTCCATTACTTGAAGCTTATAAGAAAAATAATATTGAAGTATTGATATTAGATGATAAAGAGATTGATGAAGTTGTAACACCTTCTATTGGAGCTTATCAAGATTGGGAATTTAAAGATATTACAGCTTGTGAAGCTCCAAAAACTGAGCAATCAGAAGAGGAGAAAAAAGAAGTAGAAGAAAAATTCAAATCTATTGTAGAAAAAATTCAAAATACTCTTGGTGAAGCAGTAAAAGAGGTAAGAATTACTAATAGATTGAGTGAATCTCCATCATGTGTTGTAAAAGATGCAAATGATCCTATGGCACAGATGGCTTCAATGATGAGAGCAATGGGACAAGAGGTACCTGAATCAGCTCCTATTTTAGAGATTAATCCTGATCATGAAATTGTAAAAAAATTAAATGGTTGTAGTGATGATTCTATGATTGAAACAATTTCATGGTTGTTATTAGATCAAGCAAAAATGGCTGAAGGTATGGATATAAAAGATCCTATTGCTTTTACAAAAAGATTAAATGCAGTTATGCAAAAAGCATTTTAAATTATGAATAAAATAGATATAAAAGATATAGAATTAACTTTAAAAATTGAAGAGTTAATAAATGCTATACAAAATGGTTCAAAAATTGCGATAGGAATTGATGGAACAATTTGTATAGATGATATAGATCCTAAAATGACTTTGATCTTTGCAAGAACTATCGATAATATCGATAGTTCTTTAAGTAATAAAGAGCAATTGACTAAATTGTTTGGTAAAGAGTATAAACCCCTTATTGGTGATACAATTTGTATCATTAAGCCATTAATAGCTTGGCAAGAGGTTATGAAAATTAATAAAGACAGATTCTTTTATGAAGATCATTCAACTGATGGAATTGAAGTTTTTAATGATAAAAGAGTTGAAGAGATAGCATTTGAAGCAGTTGTATTTGATATAGATTACAGAGATATTGCTCAGTTTATTGAAGATAACTGTGAGGGGGATTTTGTTTATTATGAAAATGAGATTCAGTTTAGTGGGTTTGTGATTGCAAAAGACAATGATAAAGCGTATGAACAGGTTAAAAACTTTATTCAAGATGAGATAAGTCATAAAATAGAAAATGGTGAACTAGATCCATCACAATTTGATGAAGAAGAGCAAACTGCATATAATATAATTTTTAAAGCTTAGATATTCTAAGCTTTAAGTTTAAATCTATCCTCTTTAATCATATCATCAGCTGTCAGTAGTAAAGGGTAAAATTTATCATCTTTGTTGTATTGTAAAACTGCATATGAAAATATAATATTAATGATATGTCCAGATTTACTTTTTATTGTTTTATTGATTAATTCAAGTCTAATATTATTGAATAAAGAGTTTAATTCATCCTTATTTGGATTTTTGAAGAATATTATAAATTTATCACCACTATAATGTATAAATGTATGAGATATACCCTCTTTATCCAATCTTTTTTGAATAAATGCTACTGTGAATTTTATAACATTATCTGCTATAAGTTGACCATATTTTTTAATAATTTTACTAAAATTATTAATATCAACCAAGACCATAGTTCCTTTTTTCTTAAATGTGTCATTTTTATTTAAAAATTTCATATTTAAGTATTTTCTATTGTATTGTTTTGTTAATTCATCTGTATAAATCTCATTTTGCAATGATACTATATTCTCTTTCAACTTTTTTATATGCTGATTTGCTTTCATAAGTTCTTTTAAATCCTTATTTTTTATTGCATTTTCTACATTATTTGTAACATTCTCTAAATTATCTATATTTTCAATAGTGTCATTCATATACTCATTTATTTTTTTAAACTCTTTTTCAATTACATCATTTATTTCATGTTCAAACTCTTCATCATGAATATACATATGTTTGTCTTTTGCATTTTTATCAAAAGTAGTATAATATTGAGAAGGCATTATAATATCTTGATTAAGCAACTGATTTATTGTGTTATCAGTGATATCTTTTAATTTTTTATTCATCTTTAAGCTCCTTTATGTGGACTGGCTTACCTAAATAATAACCTTGTACATAGCCAATATCTAAAGTTCTGATTCTTCGTAAAATTGATAAATCACTGACAAATTCTGCAATAATACCAATATTTTGTTCTTTTGCAAAAGAAACAATACTTTTAATCAAACTATAGTATATATCTTCATGTATTTTCTGTATTAAAGATCCATCTAGTTTAATATAATCAATATCTAGTCTTAAAATATTTTCATAATTTGAAAAACCTGATCCAAAATCATCAATGGCAACTTTGACATTGTATTGTTTTAAATCACGAATAAATTCATTAATCAAGTCAAAATTATGAATCTTTTCACTTTCTAGTATCTCTACGGTGATAAACTTACCTATATCGTCCTTTTTGAGTATACTCAGTATATTTTTTTGCATACGAATATCAATAAGATCGTTGTAATCTAAATTTATACTGACATTAATTTTATATTTTTTTACATAGTTAAATACTTTTGTAATCATTATATGCATTAGTTGAGGATAAAGTCTGTATTTTTTAGATTTATCTAAAAACACATTTGGCGTTAGTACAGTACCATCGTTTTGAATTAATCTCATTAAAGATTCATATTTGTAAATCTCTTGATTGTGTACTTTTACAATTTTTTGAAAATATGGTTCTATTGTAGAATCTCTGAGAGATTCTTTTATCTTATCAAATATTGTACAGTTTATTAATTCATTTTTAAAAAATATTGAATCAAAGTAGCTATATGATGTATAGTTTTCTTTTGCGTGATTTAAAGCTTTTAGTGCATAAGTTAATAGATTTTTATCATTGGATTGAGAACACCCGATTGTAACATCTATATTTATAGTAATATCATAACTTTTTATATGAAATTGATGGTAACGAATTGCAGTAAGAATTATATTTTTAATTTTTAATATAACTCTGTCATTTAGTTTTTTATATATCTTAAAACTAAATACATCTGTATGAAGATTTGAAAATTTCATAAATATATTTGGAAGATTTATAGAATTTAAATAGTCATCTATAAGATAAAGTATTCTATCTTCAAATAATTGATTCATCTGCTTAATAATTGACTGGCCGTTTTTAAATCCATATATTGAATTTATATCATGGATATTTAAAATATCGATTAACAGTAGGGCTTTGTAATTATCAATGTCAGTTTTATTATTTAATGTCATTTTCTTGTTACCTTTTGTTAAGTACATTTTAATTTTACTTTTCTAAAAATAAGCTTAAAATTATAGAAAAAACTCAAATTAACATAGATTTTGATACTATTTCATAAATTCTTATAATAAGGCTTATACAAAATGGAAAACATGATACGCGACTGGGGTTATATTATTTTATTTTTATACTCATTTGGAGGTGGATTTTTAGCATTGGCTGCAGCAGGTGTATTATCATATTCTGGAGAATTAAATATCTATTTGGCAATTTTAATTGCAGGAAGTTCAAATTTTATAGGTGATCAGTTTTTGTTTTATCTTGCAAGAAACAATAAACACTATGCAAAAGATATGATGAAAAAATATGGACGAAAAATAGCATATAGTCATTTGCTAATGAGGAAATACGGATCATTGGTAATATTTATTCAAAAATATCTTTATGGGATAAAAACATTAATTCCACTTGCTATTGGTCTTACAAAGTTTAATCCATTTAAATTTGCAATGTATAATCTTTTTGCAACTGCAATTTGGGCTGTAATTGTTGGATATATTAGTTACTCATTGGGTGAAATTGTACTTCAATATGCAAATGAAGCAAAATATTACGGTTTGGCATTTCTTGCAGTGTTACTTTTAGGAATATCATATATGTTTAAGCGTATATGATATTTCTTACCTTAACTTAATTCTGTAACATATATTCCCAGAATTTAAAAATATATATAGTTTATGAAAAACTAAAATTTCTTTTTGTAACAATTTGATAAAATAAACTCTGAAATTAAAAATTAATAAAAGGACTTTTATGGGTTTAATAGAAGAGTATAAAGCACATACGGAAGAAAGAGCAAAGCTTGGTGTACCACCATTAGCTTTAACAGCAAAACAAGTAGCACAACTTGTAGAGTTATTAAAAGAATCTCCAATTACAGAGCAAGATTATGTAATGGATCTATTTGAAAATAAAATTCCAGCTGGTGTTGATGATGCAGCATATGTAAAAGCAGCATTCTTAAATGATATTGTTCAAGGTAAAGTATCATGTGATGCAATTACTCCTGTAAAAGCTTGTGAAATTTTAGGAAAAATGCTTGGAGGATTTAATGTAACTCCATTAGTAGAAGCACTTAAAATTGAAGGTGAAGTAGCAAATACAGCTGCAGAACAATTGAAAAATACTATTTTGGTATATGATGCATTTAATGATGTAAAAGCATTAATGGATGCTGGAAATGAAAAAGCAAAAGAGGTTATTGAATCATGGGCTAATGCAGAATGGTTCTTTAATAAGCCAGAGTTAGAAAAAGAGATCACTGTAACTGTATATAAAATTCCTGGTGAAACTAATACAGATGATTTATCTCCAGCAAGTGAAGCATTTACAAGAGCAGATATTCCACTTCATGCAAATTCATTTTTACAATCAAGAATGGAAAAACCTCTTGAAACTATGGCAGAACTAAAGAAAAAAGGTTATCCTTTAGCTTATGTTGGTGATGTTGTGGGAACTGGTTCAAGTAGAAAATCAGGAATCAACTCAGTACAATGGCATATGGGTAGAGATATTCCAGGTATTCCAAATAAAAGAACAGGTGGTGTTGTAATTGGTGATATTATTGCTCCAATTTTCTTTAATACTGCAGAAGATTCTGGATGTTTACCAATTCAAGCACCAACAAAAGAGCTTGAAACTGGTGATGTTATTACAATTAAACCATTTGATGGTGTAATTGAAAAAGATGGAAAAGTTGTAAGTGAATTTGAACTTGCACCAAATACACTTCCAGATGAGATGAGAGCAGGTGGTAGAATACCACTTATTATTGGTAAAGGTTTAACTGCAAAAGCTAGAGAAGCTTTAGGTATGGATTCTGCTAGTATATTTATGACTCCTTCTCAACCTGAAGATGATGGAAAAGGGTTTACACTAGCTCAAAAAATGGTTGGTAAAGCTTGTGGTATGGAAGGTGTTAAACCAGGTGTTTACTGTGAACCAATCGCTACAACTGTAGGATCTCAAGATACAACAGGACCAATGACAAGAGATGAGATTAAAGAGCTTGCTGCACTTTCTTTTGGTGCAGATATGGTTATGCAATCATTTTGTCATACTGCAGCTTATCCAAAGCCAGCTGATATTGAATTGCAACACACTTTACCAGAGTTTTGGACAAGTAGAAAAGGGTTTATTTTAAGACCAGGAGATGGTGTAATTCACTCATGGTTAAATAGATTATGTTTACCAGATACTGTAGGTACTGGTGGAGATTCTCATACAAGATTCCCTATTGGTATCTCATTTCCTGCTGGATCTGGACTTGTTGCATTTGCAGCAGTTACAGGTATGATGCCACTTACTATGCCTGAATCTGTACTTGTAAGATTTAAAGGTAAAATGCAACCAGGTATCACTCTTAGAGATATGGTAAATGCTATTCCTCATCAAGCTATCAAAGATGGTTTACTAACAGTTGAAAAAGCTGGTAAGAAAAATATCTTTGCAGGACGAGTACTTGAGATTGAAGGTCTTGAAGATCTTAAATGTGAACAAGCATTTGAATTATCTGATGCATCTGCAGAAAGAAGTGCAGCAGCTTGTACAGTAAAACTTAATAAAGAGCCTATTATTGAATATTTACAATCAAATATTGTTTTAATAGAAGAGTTGATAGCTCAAGGTTATGAAGATAAAGCAACTTTACAAAGAAGAGCTGATAAGATGAAAGCTTGGATTGAAAATCCAGAACTATTAGAAGCTGATAAAGATGCACAATATGCTGCAGTAATTGAGATTGATATGGATAAAATTACTGAACCAATTTTAGCTTGTCCAAATGATCCAGATGATGTTAAAACATTAAGTGAGATTCATGAAGCAGGGCTTAGAACTGATATTGATGAAGTATTTATTGGTTCTTGTATGACAAATATTGGATTATTTAGAGCTGCTGGTGAGATCTTAAGAGGTGAGGGTGCAGTTGCAAACAAATTATGGATATGTCCTCCAACAAAAATGGATGAGAAAACTCTTCAAGAGGAGGGATACTATTCTGTATTTGGAATGGCAGGAGCTAGAACAGAGATTCCAGGATGTTCTTTATGTATGGGTAACCAAGCAAGTGTTGCACAAAATGCATATGTATTTAGTACATCTACAAGAAACTTTGATAATAGACTTGGTAAAGGTAGTCAGGTATATCTTGGATCTGCAGAACTTGCTGCAGTTGTTGCACTTAAAGGTAAAATTCCAACAAAAGAGGAATATTTAGAGATTGTATCTGGTAAAATTAAACCAGAGATGACTGATGAGATCTATAAATATCTTAACTTTAATAAAGTTTCTAAAGAAGAGTTAGAGGCTATGGTTAAATAGTTTAGATTTATACTGTATATTAAATAAAAAGCTCTATCATTTTGATAGGGCTTTTTTTATATAAATTTGGATAAAATCTTATTATGAATATAATAGAAAAATTAAATGCTCAAATTGAACAACTTTTAAATGATTATAAACTTTTACAATATGAAAATGAAGCATTAAAAGCAGAACTTGAAGAGATGAAAAATAATACTGATGAGATGCAAAGAACAACTCAAGATATGCTTTTAAATATAGATAGAGCTTTAACTTTAACACAAAAAATAAATAAAAAGGATCAAAGTGGCAACTGATGAGATGGTTTATGATATAAATAATCTATCATATACATTTGAAGCAAATACAGAACTAAAAGAGGAGCTTATAAAGTTTTTACCTACGGGAAAGAATCTTACCACACAGGATTTATTAATAGCATATGTTAAAAAATCAAGTGAGTTAATCGCTTTTAGAAAAGAAGTAGAACAATTATCACAAAAATTGCCACCGTTAAAATAAATTTTTTATGAAAAAATCATTTTCATTGTTTGAGATTTTGTTTGTATTGGTAATTATATCAATAGTAGCATCTGTGGCATTGAATAAGAGTTTTTATAATATTGACAATGCTTTATTACTAAAAGCAAAATCTGATGTATCCTTGGTGCAATCAGCTTTAAATGAGTATAAAAATAGGATGCTTTTAAAACAGGAAAATATGAATTTATATAATTTGGATGAAGCTTCTGTAAATACAAAAGATTTAAAACTTTTTGATAAAATTATACAGGATATAGTGTTTATATCAACATCAAGTGATGAATTGAAAAAAGGGTTATGGATAAAAACTTCAAATAATAGTTATGAGTTTGTTATATCTAAAGATGAACAAATTGAGTTTAAGTATGATATAAATAGAAATAAATTTGAGTGTGATTTATCAAAATTATATTGTGCAGATATAATTCAATAGGAATAATATGTATTATTATGAAGTTTGTTTATTAAAATCTCCATTAGAACCTTTGACTTATAGTTCAAAAAATAAACTAGAACTTTTCTCTTTGGTTGGAGTATCATTAAGAAACAGAAAAAAACTAACAAATGCAGTAATTATAAATGAGGTTGAAAAACCTGATTTTAAATGTGTAGAAATTTTGGAAATTACTGAATTTATATATAGTGATCAAATGATACAAACTGCAAAATTTATCTCCTCTTATTATGTATGTAGTTTGGGTGAGGCATTGGGGTTGTACTCTCCATATAATTTAAATATAGATCCAATAGACACAAAAGTTAAATATGATGTAGATATTATATTATCATCTGAACAACAAAAAGCGTATAGATTTATTCAAAATAATAAAACAGCTCTATTATTTGCAAATACAGGAAGTGGAAAAACAGAAATTTATATAAAAGCTATAGAGAAATATATAAATATGAATTCTCAAGCTTTGCTACTAATGCCAGAGATCTCTTTAACACCACAGATGCAAAAAAGGCTTGAAGATGCATTTGGTAACAGTGTTGCTATTTGGCATTCAAAGGTTTCAAAAAAGAAAAAAGAGCAAATATTAAAAGGTTTACAATCAAATGAGATTAAGTTAATTGCAGGAGCTAGATCTGCACTTTTTTTGCCTTTTGTTGATTTAAAGATAATTATTGTTGACGAAGAGCATGATGATTCATATAAAAGTGACCAAAAGCCAAGATATCATGCAAAAGATTTGGCAATTTATTTATCTAAAAAGTTTGATATTCAAGTGATTCTTGGAAGTGCAACACCAAGTATAAATAGTTTTGATAAAATTCCATATTTTAGATTAAAACAGACATATTTTAAAACAAATACCAAAATAATATTTGATGACTCAAGTGTAAATTTGAGTAATCTAATGATAGATAAAATTGCAAATAGATTTCAAAAAAATGAGCAAGTGATTGTATTTTTACCTACAAGAGCAAACTATAAATACCAAATATGTAGTGATTGTGGCAAAGCAGTTCAATGCCCATTTTGTTCTGTAAGTATGAGTTTACATAAAAGTGATAAAATATTAAAATGCCATTATTGTAATTATACACAAAAAATTCCATCTTCATGTCCTATATGTAATACAGGAATTATTTTAAATCTAAGAGTTGGTACAGCGCAGATTCAAGAGGAACTTAAAACTTTATTTCCAAATAAAGTTATTGAAAAATTTGACAGAGATACAATAAAAACTGATAAACAATTAAGAGATCTGCTTAAAAAATTTAATGATAATAAAATAGATATGCTGGTTGGAACACAAATGTTAAGTAAAGGGCATGATTATCATAATGTAACATTGGCTATTGTTTTGGGGATTGATTCCCTTTTAAATATGGAGAGTTATAAATCAAGAGAGAAAGCTATCTCTTTACTTTTACAAACTGCAGGTAGAAGTGGAAGAAACGGTGAAGGTGAAGTTATTGTTCAAACAGCAAATAAAGAGATATTGTCACATTATATATATGATAGTGATTATGAGGAGTTCTTAGAAGATGAAAGGGAATTTAGAAAAGATTTATATCCACCTTTTATGAAATTAGCAAGGGTGTTTTTTTCACATACCAATGCATACAAAGCTCAAGAGCAATTAAATATATACTTAAATCATTTAAAAAAGTTTGATGATATACAGCTTATTGGAAGTGGTGAGTGTAATATATTTAAAATAGCAAATAAATATAGATATGAGATGATGTTAAGATCTTCTAAAAGTACATCATTATTAAGATTTTTACACAGTATAGATTGTAGTTTTGCTACAATTGATATGGATACATTATCGTAGACGGTAATTGATATATATTCTTATTTTTGTTTTAACCTTTGGTCTTGGATAATCTTTATATGCTATTTGAATTGTATAAATAGAGTTTTCATCCAAAGATGTATAATAAAGTTTTCTAATAAGTTTAAGATCTGTAATATCACCATTTGGATGTAAATAAAACTCCACAACATTTGTACCATACTGCCTTGTTCTTGCTGCAATTGGTGGATATGTTAAATATCGTTGTGTAATTAAACCTATATCTTTTAGGTGCTTTTTTAAATATTTTTTTTGATCAGGTGTAAATTTATTATATTCATTTCCATAAAGATTCAAATAGCTTTGAGTTAATTTATCAACAGGTTTTGATTCAGGTTGTGATAAAAACATATACTCCAAAGATGAAACAGGTTTTTTTGTTTGCTTTTTAACAGCTTTTTTAATGATTTTTTTAGAATTTCGTTTTTTTATTTTTTTATTTTTTTTGATTACTTTTCTATATTTTTTGTATTTTGTTTTGGGTAGTTTTTTTGTAACTTTTTTTGTGTTTATTTTCTTATTTTTTGTTAAATTATTTTTTGTTATTTTTTTTGGTTTATTTATAATCTTTGGTTTTGATAGTGTTACATATTTTATATTTGTGTGGGTAGTTTTTTTTCCATTTTTATTAAAATTTTGTTTTGTTTGATCTATTTTGATATTTGTAAAAAATATTAAATGTAAGATAATAACAATAATCGCGCTATATATAAAGTTTTTCATAATAAGATTATATCAAAAAACTATTTTTTATATCTACCATAAAGACCAATTAGCGTTTTTTTTCATAGAAAATGGATATTGCTTCTCAAATTCTTCCTTACTAAATTGGAACTTATAATTATCTATATAGTATTGAAGTAGTTTGTAAGCTTTATTTAATTGTATAAATTTTTCATTATCACCATTTACTGTATCTGGATGATATGATTTTGATAATTTTAAATATCTCTTTTTTAATTGTTTTCTTGTTTCTAAACCTATTAAATCAAATAAATTTACTGCTTCTTGAAACTCTTGATATGATATTGTCATTTAATACTATTCCTTATAAATTAAATACTTTATAACTGTAGGTAAAAAAATTATTTTTTCTATATGATTACTTTTCGTAATAAGAAATACTAATATTTCATTTTTTTATTTTTTGTCTAATTATTTGATAATATTTTAAGGTTTATTACTTTATTATCTCGTGTTAAAAAATAACAATAAGGAAAGTAAGTGTTTAATAAATTATCAATAAAAGCAAAGTTAGCTTTACTTGTAATTATACCTATAGTTGCATTAAGTATTATAGCAGGAAATTCAATTTTAGATAGTATGAATAAAACTTCAGCATATTCAGATTTAAAAGTTGCTGTTGATTTATCGACAAAAATCTCTAAATTGGTACATGAAACTCAAAAAGAGAGAGGTGCAACTGCTGGTTTTATTGGTTCAAAAGGGAAAAAATTTACAGATATACTTCCTTCTCAAAGAGCAAATACAGACAAACAGATATCAGAAATGAAATCTTTTTTATCATCAGTTAATTTGGAAAAAATTGATAAAAATATCTATTTAAGTATTGAAAATGCAATGAAAGATTTAAATAAAATTTCAGATATCAGAGCTAAAGTAGATTCTTTATCTATTGAAGGACCTCAAGCAATAGCATATTATACAAATATGAATGCAAAATTTTTAAATACTGTTATTGAGATTTCTAAAATTTCACAATCCCCTGTAGTAACTAAAGAGCTTGTTGCATATTCTAATTTTTTATTATCTAAAGAGAGAGCAGGGGTAGAAAGAGCAGTAGGTACAAATACACTTGGTAGAGATACTTTTGCAAAAGGGATGAGAATTAAATTTAATAATTTAATTGCAGCACAAAATAGTTATATGGAAAACTTTTTAAATTATGCTTCACCTGATGCGAAAGAGTTTTATCATAATACATTACAAGGGAAAGATGTAGATGAAGTAAATAGAATTAGAAATAAGATATTAAATGCCAAAGAGATTGGTGGATTTAATGTAAATGCATCATATTGGTTTGAAACTATTACAAAAAAATTAGGTCTTTATAAAAAAACAGAGAATTATATAATTCAAAATTTAAGAATAACAGATGAAAAACTTAAAAATGAAGTTGCTTTGTTGATCCGTGTTAGTAATTTAGTTCATGAAACTCAAAAAGAGAGAGGTGAAACAGCTGGTTTTATTGGTTCAAAAGGGAAAAAGTTTATAAAAAAACTTCCTCATCAAAGAATTATCACAAATAAAAGAATTAAAGAGTTTTATAATGCTGTTAAACTATATAAATCATATTTAAGTGATAAATCAGTTAGTTATCTACAACAAGCAATAGATGAATTAAAGAAGATTGATGATATAAGAAAGAAAGTTGACAACCTATCTATAGGTGCATCTAAAGCAATAGGTTATTATACAAATTTAAATGCAATATTCTTGAATTTATTGGGTGAAGTAACAAAAGATGCAACAAATGTACATGAAGCCAGAGATTTAGGTGCATGGTATAATTTTGCTATGGCTAAAGAGCGTGGAGGAATTGAAAGAGCAGTATTATCTAATAGTTTTGCAAGAAATAAATTTTTACCTGGTATGAAAGACAAATTTATAAAATTAATCACTGAACAAGACAGTTATTTGGATAGTTTTGAAAAACTTGCTATACCAACTATTTTAAAATATTATAAAAATACAGTATCTGGAGAAGTTATTGATGAAGTAAACAGAATGAGAAAGATTGCAAAAGATACTGTAGAAATAGGTGGATTTGAAGAGGATAGTACTTATTGGTTTAAGACAATTACTGCAAAAATTAATCTTCTTAAAAAAATAGATGATTATTTGTCTAACGAATTGGTAAAAACTATTAAAGGTGAGTTAAGTTCTGTAAAAACATCTCTATGGTTAAATATCATATTCAATATTATTTTTATTGTTTTATCTTTATTGATAGCATTATTGATTATGAAAGGTATTACTAAAGCCTTAAGTACATTTCAAGATGGTTTATTATCATTTTTTAAATATGTTAATAAAGAATCAGATACTGTACAAAATATAGATACAGGTACAAATGATGAGATTGGTAATATGGCAAAAGTTGTTAATGAAAATATTCAAAAAGTTAAAGAATCAATAGAAGAGGATAAACTGTTTATTGCAGATACTCAAGCTGTAATGCAAAGGGTTGCAAATGGTTGGCTATCTCAGGAGATTGTTGCAAACACTTCAACTGGTGCTTTATTGGAATTAAAAAATACTATTAATGACTCTTTGAAAAAACAACAACTAAATTATAAAAAAATAAATGAAACTTTGGAAACTTATGCAAATAATGATTATAGAAGTAAATTAAAAATAGATGGAATTGAACCTGGTGGTGTTTTTGATATGCTTATTAAAGATATAAACAAATTAAGAGATGTTATTACAAATATGTTAATAGAGAATAAACAAAATGGATTAACATTGGGTGAAAGTAGTAATATATTATTGAATAATGTAGAAACACTAAATAAAAATTCAAATGCAGCAGCTGCATCATTAGAAGAAACAGCAGCTGCTCTTGAAGAGATTACAGCAAATATATCTAATAATACAAATAGTATAGTTCAAATGTCTTCATATGCTGCACAGCTAACAAATTCAACAAAAGATGGTGAACAACTAGCTACTCAAACAACAACAGCAATGGATGAGATAAATACAGAAGTAACAGCAATTAATGAAGCTATTAGTGTAATTGATCAAATAGCATTTCAAACAAATATATTATCTTTAAATGCTGCAGTTGAAG
>Ga0256843_1001131_pt1 | contig 21545 bp, 25 predicted proteins | sample AlvinellametaG_FD_191572 | JGI IMG/M metagenome (GOLD analysis project Ga0256843, IMG submission 191572) | Pompeii worm associated microbial communities from hydrothermal vent at the East Pacific Rise, Pacific Ocean - Alvinella | ecosystem: Host-associated > Annelida > Integument > Unclassified ... | reverse complement strand
AAAATGAAGCACGGCTAAAAAAACATCATTTAAAATATTGCTAAACATCACCATCATACTGGATAAAATCACAATTAGCACAATAAATGCTATTGTGATTTTTATTGGAAATCCAACTACTAACAAGTTAAATTGAGGCATAGTTTTCATAATCATCCCAAAAATAATATCGCTCATAAGAGAAATTGCCAAAATTGGAAAAGCAAGACCAATTCCAAGCATAAAATACTTACTCATATACACAATAAAATATTCATACACATTCTTATACTCAAAAAAAGCCCCAAAAGGCAACTCATTAAATGTTTTTGCCATAAAATTAATCTCTAAATGGTCTCCTCCAAGAGTTAAAAAAATCAAAATAGCAATCCATATAAAAAACTGAGAGAGTATTGTAGATTGTGTACCAAAGTTTGGGTCAATTACATTTGCCATTGTAAAGCCCATAACAAAGCTTATTTGTTCTGCTGCGTATTTTAAAATATCAAATACAAGCTGTAATGCCATTCCAACAAAAAAAGCAAAAGTTACTTCATTAAAAATAGCAAGCGCTAAATTTAAAAGATTTATCTCAAAAGTAACTTTTGGCACTATTGGAAAAAACAAAACACTAAGCCATATACTAAATGCCGCCTTTGCACTCATAGGAATATTTACATAGTTAAAAAATGGTAGAAACGATAAAAATGAGCTTATTCTTATAAATAAAAGCAAAAAAGTTACAACATTAACTGGAGTTAAGTAGTTTAGAATTTCCAAACATTTAGCCTTTTGTTTTTAAGTTCAAACACTTTATCAAACTTTTTGGCTATTTCATAATCATGAGTGACTGTCAAAAGCGATGCGTTATGCTCATCACAATACTCAAACAAAATATCAATTACTTCATTTGCATTTTGTTTATCAAGATTTCCTGTTGGTTCATCGGCAAAAATTATTTTTGGTCTTTTAGTAAGCACCCTTGCAATACTTACCCTTTGCTGCTGTCCACCGCTTAGAGTTTGGATATTTTGATTAATTACATCTTTTATGTTTAATCTCTCAAGAAGTTTATAATCAACACTAGTGCCAGCCAGAAGTGCTGCTGCTTTTAGATTTTCAAGTGCTGTAAAGGTATTAAATAGATAATGAAACTGAAAAATTATCCCAAAATCATGGCGTCTTATTTTAATAAGTTCTTTATTTGGAATTGAATAGATATCTTTGCCATTATATGTAACATTTCCATCTTGAGGTTTTAAAAATGTAGATAAAATATGAAGAAGTGTTGACTTTCCGCTACCGCTACTTCCAATAATAGCAACTTTATCTTTTGGATTTAATTCAATATTCACATTTTCAAAAAGCAGATAATCAAAAGAGTGTTTTAAGTTGGTAGCTTTTAGCAAATAATCCCTTTTTTGGGAATTATAACAAAAAAAACAAAAAGGAGATTACTCTCCTAAAGCTGCTGCAACTTCGTCAGCCATGTTGCATGCGTTTTTAACTAGACCTTCACCAACTTCGAATCTGATGAAATCAACTAGTTTAGCTTCTCCGCCTGCTGCTTTTGCAGCTTTGCTTAGAGCTTCTGCAACGCTTTCTTTTTTCTCAGCTTTTACGAATTCTTGCTCTGTTAAACACACTTCCGCAAAGTATTTTTTAATTTTACCAGGGATGATTTTTTCAATAACTTGTTCTGGTTTACCTTCTTTTAGAAGTTGAGCTTTTGCTACTTCTTTTTCTTTTTCAACTGCTTCTGCTGGAACGCTTTCAGGGTTTAAATAAAGAGGCTTCATAGCTGCAACGTGCATTGCAATATCTTTTAAAGTATCTTTAATAGCTTCGCAAGTTTCAGGTTTATCGCATGCAGCCGCTACAAGTACACCAACTTTTCCACCTGCGTGGATGTATCCGTTTACGATTCCATTTTCTGGAGCTTTAATTGTAGCCATTCTTCTAACAACGATATTTTCACCAATTTTAGCGATTTTTACTTTTAATTCTTCTTCAAAAGTAGCGTTTCCAAATGGTGTTTTCATTAATGCATCAACATCTGCGATGTCATTTACGTTGATAGTTTTAACGATTTCTTTTGTAAATTCAATAAATTCATCAGTTTTAGCAACGAAGTCAGTTTCACAGTTAACTTCTACGATGCTTCCAGCTTTATAATCAGGAGTTAGATAAATTTCAACTCTTCCTTCAGCCGCATTTCTGTCTGCTTTTTTAGCTGCTTTTGCAAGACCTTTTTTTCTTAAGATTTCAATCGCTTTTTCTTCATCTCCATTAGCTTCTACTAATGCTTTTTTACAATCCATCATTCCAGCGCCAGTTTTTTCTCTTAGCGCTTTTACCATTGCAGCAGTTACGTTTGCCATATTACGCCTCCTCTTTTTTAATCTCTTCGATTTCTTCTTTGATTTCTTCTTCAGTTTTGCTTTCAGCAGCTGCTTCTTCTTTAATCTCTTTTACTTCATTAGCAATTTCTTCTTCGCTTACTGGTGCTTCTTCGTTTGCACTCTCAGCCATTTCTTTACCTTCGATAATCGCATCTGCAATTGTTTTACAGAAAAGATTTACACTTCTAATTGCATCGTCGTTTCCAGGGATTGGATAGTCAATTACATCAGGATCACAGTTTGTATCAACCGGTGCTACAATTGGAATACCAAGTTTGTTTGCTTCTGCAACTGCGATTTTTTCTTTTACTGTATCAATAATGAATAGCATATCTGGAAGTTTTTTCATATGTCTAATACCACCAAGTACTTTTTCAAGTTTAGCTCTTCTTCTTTCAAGAATTAATCTTTCTTTTTTAGTTAAAAGATTTACTTGTCCGCTTTCTTGCATTTTTTCGATGATTTCAAGTTTTCTGATTGATTTTTGAATTGTTGGGAAGTTTGTAAGCATACCACCAAGCCATCTGTGGTTTACATAAGGCATACCAGCTCTAGTCGCATGTTCTTTGATAGCTTCTACTGCTTGTTTTTTTGTACCAACAAAAAGAATTGTTTTACCTTCAGCTGCTGCATCTCTTACGATATTACATGCATATTTAATATGTCTTAAAGTTTTTTGAAGGTCAATGATGTAGATGTTTTTTCTTACACCAAAGATGTATTTTTTCATTTTAGGGTTCCATCTTCTTTTTTGGTGACCGAAGTGTACCCCGCACTCTAATAGGTCTTTCATAGTTACGTTACACGCCATTTTTGCTCCTTGAATTATTTTTTTTCTTGGTTTTGGGTTTAGCCTCCCTCCCCATTAACAGCAACGCTGCAACCCACCAAGGATTGAGAGGTGAGGAATGAAATGAAATTTTACTATATTTTATGATAAAATACATTAGAAAAAAGAGTTTTTTTCACAATATTTACTTAAAAAAAGGAAAACCTATGCCAATGCTAGATAGTTTTTTAGTAGACCACGTAAAAATGCCAGCACCTGGTGTTAGAATAGCTAAAAAAGTAAAAACTCCAAAAGGAGACGTAATAACGGTATACGATTTAAGATTTGCAAAACCAAACAAAGAAATAATTAGCGAAAAAGCAATGCATACTTTGGAACATCTTTTTGCGGGATATATGAGAGATAATCTTCCAAATTACGAAATTATTGACATTTCTCCTATGGGATGTAGGACTGGATTTTACATGAGCGTAATCGGAGAGCCTAAAACAGAAGAAATCATAGAGGCGTTTAAAAAGTCGATGAAAGATATCCTAAACACAAACGATATACCAGAAGCAAACGTGTATCAATGCGGAAGCTGCTATATGCATTCACTAAATGCAGCAAAAGAAGTGGCAAAAGATATTAAACAAAGAAATTGTAGAAATCGATAACGAATCACTTACACTTAATCCAAATGAAATTCCAAACGTATGTGATGTAGATAAAAGCAAAGTAAAAATTCTAGGATGAAACTTTTAAAAAAAGAGTGGCTTTTTTTTATATTTTTAGCTCTCTTTTTTTTACTTTTTTTCTTAACTTCATCTTCCATTCAAGATTTAACCTCATCTATCGATTTTGCAACTATTAGAGCGTTGGTGGTTCTTTTATTAATCACTACGGCTTTAAGAGAATCTAAATTTTTTGAATTCCTGGCTATTAAATTTATAAACAAATTCCAAAACGAAAAAACATTAAGTATCAGTTTTATAATTTTATCTATGTTTTTATCAATGTTTTTAACAAACGACATTACACTATTTATAGTTGTACCTTTAACCCTTGCATTTGCAAAACAATTAAAAAGCGACCTTACTAAACTTATAATATTTGAAGCAATAGCGGTTAATGTAGGAAGTGCGCTAACTCCTTTTGGAAATCCACAAAATTTGTTTTTATTCAGACAAATGGATATAAGCCATATTGAGTTTGTTTCAAAAATGGCTTTGATAGTTATTCCTCAGATGCTGCTACTTATTGTTTTTGCATTTATTGCTTTTAAGCCAAAAACTCTTGAAATCAAACTACAAAAAGAGATAGAAATTAATAAATTTTTACTTGTTTCATCACTAATTCTTTTTTTAATTTTTATTGTTTCACTTGAATTTTCACTTGTCAGATATTCTTTAATTATTACTATTTTATTTAATAGCTTACAAAAAAGTGTTTTTAAAATTTGATTATTTTTTGATATTTACTTTTATATTAATGTTTATGGATTTTTCAATGCTAGCAAATCTTGATTTTGTAAAAAGTTTAATGGAACAAATCAACTTTAACTTCATTAATACCTTTAATTTAAGCCTTGCTTTATCACAACTTATCTCCAATGTTCCTGCAAGTATTTTTCTTACACACTTTAGCAATCAATATTTTGCAATTGCTTATGGAGTAAATTTAGGAGGAAACGGCTTAATCATTGCTTCATTAGCAAATATAATTGCTCTTAGATTTATAAATAAAGGATATTTGATTTTTCATAAATATTCAATTACATTTATAATCTTATCTTACATATTAGTTTTGCTTATACTTGCACTTTTTAATTGACTAAATCTCAAATTCAGTTAAAATAAGACAAAATTAATCTTAAAAGGACAAAAGATGGATAGAAGAAAAGCTCTAAAAATGCAGCACTAGGCACAGTAGTAGCGGCAACGTCACTTCACGCAAGCGAAGATAACAACAAAGATGTATACAAAAACTATAGACCGGAAATCAAAAACAGAACAAAAAACAAAAAAGATGCAAACCCTACAAAAGGTCAGTTAAAACACACTCCTGATATTAAAATCGGACCAAAAGACAAAAACGGATACACTTTAGTAGAAATTACGCTAGGACAAGAGGGAATTATTCACCCAAGCACAGATAATCACTGGATAGATTTTATTGAATTAAATGCGGATGGAAAACTTGTGGCAAGAACGCTTTTTGAACCAGGAAAAGCGATGGGTTATGTTGCTTATAAAGTAAAACTTGACGGAGTTAAAAAGCTTACAGCCATTGCGGGATGTAACATTCACGGAATCTGGGAGAACACAATAGAGCTTAATTAATGAGCTCCGCACGCATTCTCAAGCTCAATCTCCCCAATTTCCCCGTTTATTAGCTTATTAATAGCTTCTTCAACTGTAGGTGATACATTATCGTAATATACTTTAATACCAACTTCTTTAAATCCCATTAACGGTCTAGCACCAATGCCAGATACTATTAAAGCATCGGCACCTAGGTTTTTTATATTCATTACCGCATTGCCGCATGCGCCTCCGGCATGTCCTGGATTTGGCGTAAAATCAACATCTTTTATTTTATCATTTTCAATATCTACAATTACATAAAAAGGGGCTTTTCCAAAATGTGCCCCTCTTTTTGCTAATAATCCATCAGGCGTAGAAGTTGGAATTACTACCCTCATACTAGCTGCTCCTTGATTTTTTCAAGTACTTCAGGGGCCGTGTTGCCGTCTTTTTTGCTAATCATAATAGGCGTAATTCCCTCTCTTATAATCGCGTCTTTCATATTAGGCCCAAGCGCTCTACATACTATATATTTACACTCTCCCAAATTTGCCGCTTTTACGTGAGAGTGATGGTGATTTATCTCTTCTTCGGTATGGGCTTCGTGATGATGCCCGTGATCGTGTTCGTGTTCTTTTGCGTGTCCGTTTTCGCGAAGCTCTAAAAACTTACATCCGTTTTCATCGCATTCAAATATCGCAAAAAAAGGAGCTCTTCCCGTTCTTGTTACAATTTCCAAATCTTCGCCGTTTACCGGCACCGCTACTTTTATTGACATTTTAATCCTTTATTTCTCCCCATCCGAGGAATTCGTTAGTACGCGGTAAATATAGCACATCTTTTGGACGAATGTCAATATGAAGCTCTCTTAATAAATAATCTCTCACTTCCTTAATCCTCCAGAAAAACAATAAATCTCCCTTATAAGGCGTATTAGTCCAGTGCCCTACACGGATTGGAATCTCCCACTCGTTTGCAATCTGGTTTTGAATTTCTGCAATATTTTCTTCAAATTCAGTACCTTTAAGCTCTTTATGCTCATATTCAGCTAAAGCCCTTGCATATGCCAGACATGCGTTTTTGATTTTTTCTAAATTTTGTGATTTTACTTTTACATCTTCAATAACGCCTTTAAATACGTCCATGTGAAAACTATCAACAAACTCTTTTTTTTCTAAATCAAAAACTTTTACAAGTTCGTTTGAGATGTTTTCTTCGTTTAAATAAATTTTTTCAGGAATTTCGATTCCATCAAGTATTGGGTATTTTTCAAACACTCTTTTTTTAATTTCTTTTGCTATCTCTTTGATTTTTGGTTTATCCATTAAATATTTTCTAACACTTCTTTCAAGCTCACTATCTTTTTTTATGTAATAAAACACTACAGCGCTCTCAAGAGCTTCCAAAATAGCGTTTCTTGGCAAAAACTTTCCGTTTTCATCTTCCAAAAATCCATCTTTTTCAAAAGAAGTCGGAGTCCAAAATATAAGCATCACCTCTCCTTATTTGAATTCCGCTAGGGCTTTATCTATTTTTTGTGAGATTTGCTCATCAAATAGCGCAATACTTGGCACCATCCACTCAAGCCAGTATCTTGCTTCCCCGCTTTTATTTTCACCAAAATAAGCAAGCGCTATTCTTCCAAATCCCATCTCTTTTTCGATTTTTTTAGCGTCTCTTAAAAATCTTCTAGGAACAGGCGGCAGTTCTTCATAGCTTAAAGGTTTGCCTTCATCCCCGTGTTTTTTTACCAAACTTGCCGCACTTCCGATATTTCTTATAGCTTCTATAATATGAATGAATTTATGTTTTTTCAAAAACGCTAAGAGTATTTCACCCGCCGGTACATGTAAAATAGGCGTATCAATATCATCTTCTCTTAAATATACGTATAAATGCGCTCTTCCTTCAATCATTTCGATTTTTGCAAACATTTTTTTGTTTTTAGGAAGCTCTTTTAAAACTTCCACCACTTCATGCTCTACATCATTTTCTGTATATTTATCACCTTCTTTTTTATCACAAGCCGCAAAATAAGTCTCTTCACCGTCTTTTTTACCAAACACCAAATCAAATCCCCACTTTTTAAGAGATTTTATTTTAAACTCTCTCTCCCTTTCAGGTGCTCCAAGAGTTTCGAATACAAGTGTATTTAATAATTGTTCGCGCCTTAGCTCAGTTATCATAATAATCTCCTTTTAGTTTTTTATAATTATAATAATTGAGCTAAGAAATGTCAAGTTTCCTACAATTGGAAACTTAACTTTTATATTTTTTAAGAAGTGTATCTAACTCATTTATCATTTCATTAAGATTTTTAATTGCAGTGTTTATTTCTTCAACACTTTGAGAACTTTCTTTTGATACATTTTTAACTTCATCCAATAAGTTAACGACTTTATGAATAGAATTACTAATTTCTTCATATTTATCAACTAAAATTTCAACTTTTTCAGTTGAAATTATCATTTTATTCATACTTTCATCAATATCTTGTTTTGCATAATTGGCTTTATCAACTAATTCTAAAATCATTTTAGAATTTCTCATCATATTGTCAGTGGTTTTTGAAACTCCATTTGTAATAATACTGATTGTGGCATCAATTTCACCTAATGATTTCTGAGTTCTTTCTGCAAGTTTTCTAATCTCATCTGCAACGACTGCAAATCCCCTACCATGCTCTCCAGCTCTTGCAGCTTCAATTGCTGCATTTAATGCAAGTAAATTGGTCTGATCAGCTATTTCATTAATCACATTTATAACATTTCGAATTTGTTGAGTATTATCACTTAAATATGTAATCTCATTTGCAAGTTCTGATTCAGATTCTGAAATATTCATAATATCACTTACAAGTCCATTAATTTCCTCTGTAGCGGTTTTTAATTCTTCTTGAGTCTCTCTAATATTTTGTTGAGTATGCACTGCCAAGTTTTTAGAAGTTTCCATCTCTTCACTAATTTCATTTAAAGTTAAATATGTGTTATTAATAATTTTACCTTCTTCTTTAACTTTTTCTCCCACGTTTTTTGCTTTTGTCAAAATAGTCTTTGCAAAAGTTGCATTTTTATTACTAATATTTTTAGCTTTGTTTATTGTTTCTTGAACCTGACTTAAAAATAAATTAAAGTAATTTGCTACTTTTGATATTTCATCTTTACCTTCAATTTTAAGTCTTCTTGTTAAATTTCCTTTTCCTTCTATTAACTCATTTGTTGAGTCTTCCAAAAATTTAACAAACTTATCTAGTCTATATGTTATTGTTTTTCTTACCAAATATATAGCAACTAATACAAGTAAAATTATTATTACAAGCGTTAATCCAAGAATAGTAAAAATAAGTTTATTAGTAGGTGCTAATGCTTCAGATTTGTCTATTTCGGCAATTATCGCCCATTTTTTACCATAAACATCAATTGGAGCATAAGAACTAAGAACAGGTACACCTCTATAATCTTTTATAATCCAAGCACCATTTTTGCCTTCAAGAGCAGCTTTTGTTGATTTAGTTACAACTTTAAAGATCCCAATTGTTGTTTTTAATTTCTTTACATACGGATCATTAATTTCATTTACAAATCTACTATCATTTCTAAACTTATAATCATCACCCACCAAATATACTTCTCCACTTTTTCCAAGTCCAGCTTTTTCATAATGGCCATTAAAACTCATTATTTGATTAATTTTATCTATAGGCATCTGAAAAATCAAAACACCTATTTTTTTCCCATCTTTAAATATTGGGGTTGCCAAAAATGCTGCAGGAAGATTATAACTAGGTTCATACGGTCTAAAATCTTCAAAAGCAATTTCACCCTTGTTTATACTAAGTGCTTTTTTAAATACTGCAGCTAAACCAGTATTCTTATATGGTCCATTAAAAAGATTAGTAGCAAAATCTTTTTCTTTAAAATCAGTATAAACTACATCTCCTTTAGTATTTACTAAAAAAATATCATATAACCCATATCTCGATAAAACTTCATTAAAAGCAGGGTGAAATTTTTTATGATATTTTGAATATTCGCTTAAATCATTTTGAGATATTAACTTATTTTTTTCTCCAATCTTTGCAGGGTTTTTTATAATATAAAGATACTGAGCTATTATACCAGCTTCTTTTCTTGGAAGATAATAATTAGTCGGCTTTCTTTTTTCAACCTCTGGTAGATCATAATTTACTTTGTTTAAATAATATTTTTCATAATGACTAATTAGTTCTTTTTTAATCTGGTCTATATCTAACCTAACTTGTTGTGGCAATTTATAAAAAGATTCATCAAACTTTTGCATAGCTTCTTTTGTACCAGTTTGATAAGCTAATGAAGTTAATAAATCTGCAATACCATCAAAAAAATCTTCAATATGTTCTTTTTTACTTTCTTTTACAGCTGAGAGTTCTGAAAGATACGTAGTAATTAGAGATTCTTTAAATTTTGGAAGAGCAATCAAACTAATAGCTACACCTACTATAATTGCAGACAATGCAATAAATGAAGTAATTTTAAACTTTAAACTATTTACATCAAATAATTTCACACGCAGTCCTTTTTATTTTATATCGTTAAACTGCGTGTGGAACTTTAATTTTTTCTCCTTTTAAAATTTTCTCCCAAAGCCTTTTATCACTCCATTCTTCTTTAATCCTATCGCTAAAAACGATATCTTCTAATTTTATCTCACCCATACCATCAAAATTATACGCATCTTCCCTAAAACACTCGGCATAACCCGTATCCGTTTCATGCACTATGATGGAATGTAGTTTGATTTCTCTCTCTCCGTTTTTAAACTCCATACACTCCAAAATTCTGTCAATTATCAGAAAAAAGACCCTGCTAAACTGCTCTGCACTTGGATTTACTGGTAGCTCTATCCATCTTTCACTAAATTTTTTAGCATACTCTATATATTCTTTATTATCTTTATTCCAAATGGTAATTGCATGGTCAAAACTATCAATTATCTCTTTAATGCTTAATTTCATTAGTCCAAAATCATACACCATCCCCCCGTTATCAAGATAGTTAGAACTAAGCTTTACTTCTACCTTGTAACTATGGCCGTGAATTGAGCGGCTGCAGCGTCTGCTTGTGCAATTTCTAACTATATGTGCATTTTCAAATTTATAGAGTTTTCTTATTATCACGCAAACCCTTTAAATATTTTTATCATTATACCCCTTTTTTCTTTCCAAAAAGCCTTATGTGTATCCTGTCACTATAACAATATCCGTTTTTTAAGCAAAACTCAAACACAAAAGTAGCGTTTTTTTCTAGCTCTTCTTTGCTAGCCCCAAGCGGCATACAATATACCGGCAAATCTACACCGCTTATAATATCTTCTATTTCTTCCTTTAAATCCCTATCAATCACAAATTTAAAAAAGCTCTTTTTAGCGTTTTTTGCATACGATTTTATTACCTCTTTTTTTACCCTTTTACGATACTCTTCCCCGCTATTTGAAAGCTTCACGCTCATGGCAAAAGTTACGTCTTTGTATTTTGGATATTTATCAAAGTCAATATCAATAGTAGCATTTGTCTCAATCGTAATTTCATAAGGATAATCTTTTATTAGCTCATACAATTCTTTGTAATACAAAACAGGCTCACCTCCGGTAATTACCAAATGAGGCTTGAAATGTAAGTATTTTTTCATCTCTTTTTTTATCTCTTCAACATTTAAATTTTTCCATTCACTCTTATAACTTTTATCCACAGCATAGTAACTATCACACCCCTTCTCACCAAATCCCGGGCATTTTAAGTTACAGCCTCCAACCCTTACAAACACGCTTGGATGCCCCACATATTTTCCCTCACCCTGAATTGAGTAAAATATCTCGCTTATTGGCAAATGCCCCTTAAAATCTGACGTGCTTCCAAGGAGTTGAGTTTTATTTTTTAAATTTTCTTTTTTCATTTTTCACTTTTCACTTAATTTACTGTCCACTTTTTAGAAACGATAACTTTGCCACCTTCTAAAATCCTACCTTCAAACTCATCACCCTTTTCCACAACCCCTACTCCCTTAGGAGTTCCTGTCATTACGATATCCCCATAATTTAGCCCAAAAATCCTATCAATATCTTCAAACAAAAACTTTGGCTTATACATCATTAAACTCACATCACCTTTTTGTATAAGTTTGCCGTTTTTATATACTTCAAGTCCAAGTGCGTTAATATCGTTAAATTCCACAAAATCGCTAAACACCGCAGCTCCCTTAAACGCCTTGGCCCTCTCCCAAGGAAGCCCTTTTTGCTTTAGTCTGCTTTGAATCTCACGAAGCGTAAAATCAAAACCAAAGCCAACTTTAAGAGTATCTCCTATCAAAAAACAGATCTCACCCTCATAATGCATTGGAGTGTATCCCGGAAGCTTAATTTCTTCACTCACACTGCTAAAAGGCTTCATAAAATACACAGGTTCACTTGGTATTTCGTTGTTTAATTCTTTAACGTGCTCTACGTAATTTCTCCCAACGCACACTATTTTATTTGCATTTTTCATTGTTAGTCCTCAATATCACAAAGTTTCGCATACCCTTTGCCAACTCTTGCTACGGGATTAAACTCTCCCTCCATATACATTTTTTCAATTTTTAAAAAGAATGGAATCGTTGCCATTTCATCGTTTTCAAACGTTCCATAAAGAGTTGTTAAAAACGCTCTTTTACATCCCTTTACAATCGGAGGAAAGTTTTCATCAATTCTCTCAAGCTCAATCCCGAATTCCTTTGCCTCACTTACACCGTAAGGAAGAGTCGCACCAGTTTTGTCCATTTTTTCATACATTTCAAGAGGTACTAAACAAACCGTGGCTTTTTTCGTCTCTTTTATGTTTTTAAAGGTGTCTTTTGGTTCGTTTAATTCTTTTTTTCTTCTTCCAATACTTACCATCAAAAGAGGAGGCCTGCTTGCAACCCCGGTAAAATAACTAAAAGGAGCAATATTTATAAATCCATTATTTTCTGTTACTATCCAAGCAACCGGTCTTGGAATTATGTTTCCTGCCATTAACTTATATCTATCTGTCGCTTCAATAGTATTAAAATCAATTATTTGCACTATTTTTCCTTTTATATTATAATTTTTGTTAGTGTAATTATAATATAAAGGGGAAATGATGAAAAAGGGGATAATTTTATTATTTACAACATTTATTTTTTCTTTTGCAATTAATGTAAAAGATACTTTAATCTTAACTAACAACACTGACCCAACTGATGTCAAAATAATATTAAATGTCGATGATACAAATGAAAAAATGGATCAAATTGTTAAACAAACTGCAGACAATATAAAAGTTTTAAAAAAATATTGTCAAAAAGTCACTTATCAAATCACTCCTGTTAAAAACAAAATAGCTCAAGGCTATAAATCTCATATTTTTGCTCAATGTGTATTTCCAAATACAAAAACAAAAGAATTTTCAAATACTTTTCCAAAACTTCAGGGAATTATTTCAATAGATAGTATTTGTTTTTCAATCGAACCAAAAAAACAAGAAAAAATTATAAAAGATTTAAAACTAAAAGCATACAAAATGATAAAAAACAAAGAAAGAGAAATTAGTAAAAAAATGAAGCTTAATTGCTTTGCAAACAACATCCAAATTGATTCAATCACGCCAAAAGTAACAATTTTGCAATCAAAATTACCAATGTCAATAGAAAAACTTACAACAAAAATAAAAGTAAATTATAATTTAGAGTGTTTTTAAATGAAAAAACTGTTAATTATTTTGCCAATTTTTTTGCTTGCATACAATATTACAAACACAAAAACATTTACAAAATCCGTGACACCTGATACTCTAATTACAACACTAAATATTACAATTAATGATAACTCTTTACAAAATCTTCTAAACAAAACAAACAAAGTCATCAAAAACTCAAACATTTGTGAAGAGATAAACTATAACTTCTCTCCATATTATGAATATAAAAACAAAAAAAGAGTTTTTGTAGGATATATAGCAAATATTCACGAAACATGTAAATTTAAAAACCCAAAAGATTTTTCATCTTTACTTGAGAAAATAAAAAATTATGGAAAAGTTAGCCTAAATTCAATATCTTACATCTCTTCTAAACAAAAAGAAACTATAAAAGAATTAAAAATAAGCGCATATAATTTTGCACTAAAAGAAGCCAAAACACTCTCAAACGCACTTAATAAAACGTGCATATTAAAAAACATCTCTTTTAATCCGTATTTGCCAAAACCTATAAAAAATTATAGACCCCTAAAACTAGCTACCGAAGCACTACAAGCACCGCTTCCTAAAAAAGCAAATAAAGTTAAGCTAACCACAACTTATCAGATAGAATGCTTCTAAACTCCCCAAGCGGTAATTACAATTTTTCTGGTAGTTGGGTAATCTCTGTGTTCGTTTAGATATATCCCTTGCCATGTACCTAAATTTAGCCTTCCATTTGTAATAGGAATATTTAAACTCACACCAAACATACTTGATTTAAAATGCGCGGGCATATCATCAGGCCCTTCTAAAGAGTGGTGATAATTATATCCATCTGGTATAAGATTTGAAGAAATCTCCTCCATATCCATTCTTACATCAGGTGAGACGTTTTCATTTATTGTAAGAGAAGCGGAAGTGTGTTTTATAAAAAGATTTAGCATTCCTACATTTATATCGCTTATATCAATGGCATTTAAGATTTTATCGGTAATTACAAAAAAGCCCCTACTTGGAGCTTTTATTGTTATCTCTTTTTGGATTACTTTCATTTTAATCCTTAAAAATCATCAAAGTTTAGGCTACCTTTTGAGTAATTAACAACATTTCCTTCAAAGAAATTTGTTTTTTGGTCGTTAAAGCTAGAAAAACTATCAAACCAGCTAATTGGATTTTTTAGACCAATTTCTGGGAATAACAATTCAAGCCCCATTGCATTTGCACGTTTATTTGCAAGATATTTGGTAAATCTATCAATTAATTCTTTACTCATTCCAAGGATTTGGTCTTGTGTAATATACCATCCCCAGTCTCTTTCAAGCTCATAGGCACTATAAAGCATCTCTTTTATGTTTTTGATAACTTCAGGAGTGAATAGATCAGGAAATTCTTTTTTGATTTCTTTAAAGATATTTGCAAATAATAGCGTATGAGTTACCTCATCTCTTTGGATAAATCTAATCATTTGAGCGCTTCCTATCATTTTTCCAGCGCGTGCTAGTACATAAAATGCCGCAAATCCGTTATAAAAATAGATTCCCTCAAGACACTGGTTGGCTACGATCATATAAATTTTTGCTTCATCATCTCCATTAAGTGCTTTTGTACCCCACTCTTCATATACGTTTCCGATAAATTCGTTTTTCTTTCTTAAATTATCATCAACTCTCCACATTTCATAAATTTCATCAGTATTTAAAGATATACTATCTACCATTACCGCATAACTTTGAGAGTGAAGAGCCTCTTCAAAAGCCTGTCTTACTATACACATATTAACTTCAGGAGCGGTTATCCATGGATTTACATGGTCTGGTGTGTTGTTTGTTTGAATAGAATCCATAAAGATAAGTTGACTTAAAGCCTTATCATACATTCTTTTTTCAGCCGGCAAAAGTTGTCTGTATTGTCTTGCATCTTCTGTTAAATCAACCTCTCTTGGAAACCAAGTATTTGCTAACATCATCTCCCATAGATTATAAGCCCAAGGATAGCTTAGCTTATTTAGATTTATTATCCCTTCACTACATCCGTTAATAATAGATGTAGTACTTCCTTTATGCATAGGACAATTGTAGTTAAAAAGTTTTTTTATTTGCATCTTCACTCCTTTCTTTTTCCCGCTTCAATTTCACCCACATTTTCACCATTTTCACCATTTCACTATTTCACTATTTTACCACTTCCATCACTGACATCCAAAACACTCAACACTTCTATCCATTACCTCTTCGTTAACTTCAGGTGATTGGCTTCTTAGGTAATAAAAGCTTTTTAATCCCAATTTCCATCCAAGTGAATAAATTTCATGCAAGTATTTTCCGCTTGCTTTATCAGTAGTAATAAAGATATTCAAGCTTTGCCCTTGGTCTATCCATTTTTGTCTAATTGCCGCCGCTTTTACCAAAATTCTTTGGTCTAATTCATAAGCCGGAGTATAGAACATATACGTATCGGCACTAAGATTTGGAACAACTACTGGAATAAGTCCACTTAAGTTTTCTTCAAACCATTTTCTTTTATATACCGGCTCAATCGTTTGAGTCGTACCAGTTAAAATAGAAATAGAACTAGTTGGAGCAATAGCCATTAGGTATCCATTTCTTATACCTTTTTTAACTTTTTCTCTTAAGCCTTCCCAGTCATATTGCATAGCACTAAACAGGTCTCTTTCAACTAGTCTTTTTGCTTCTTCATTTGCCGTATCAATTGGTAAAATTCCTCTAGACCATCTACTTCCCTCAAATTCCGGATATACACCTTTTTCTTGTGCCAAATCACAACTTGCATTAATTGCATGATAACTAATACCCTCAAAAATCTCATCAATAACTCTTAAATGCTCTTCACTTCCCCAGAAAATCTGTTTTTCAGCAAGCATTTGAGCTTCACCCATAGCCCCAAGCCCAATTGCTCTATTTCTTAAGTTTGTATCTTTTGTTTTTCTAACTGGATAGTAATTTAAATCAATTACATTATCAAGCATTCTAATAGCAATTGGCACAACTTCGGCTATTTTTTCAGGTGTGTTTACTTTGCTTAGGTTAATACTTGCAAGGTTACATACAGCCGTTTTACCACCGCTTGCAACTTTTTCTACTATATAAACTTTTTTGCCATCAATCTCATCAAGAGATGTGATTTTTTTTGCTTTTTTTACAATTGTTACACCGCCGCTATTTACCTCTACGTCATCTTCTTCTTCATACAATACATAACTCTCATCTTCAAAAGTAACTTTTACTTTATAGTGATTTGGCTCAGTGTTTTGGAAAATCTCAGTACATAGGTTTGAACTTCTAATAATTCCTGAGTGGTCGTTTTGATTTCTTCTGTTTGCGTTGTCTTTAAAGCAAAGGAACGGATTTCCTGTTTCATAATATTCAAGCAAGATTTTTTTCCAAAGCTCTTTTGCTCTAATTGTTTCTTTTGTAATGTTAGGGTCGTTTTCGTATTCGATATATCTTTTTTCAAACTCTTCACCATAAAGGTCTGTTAAATCTTTAGTCTCATACGGGTCAAACAAAGTCCAAAGTTCATCATTTAAAACTCTTTTCATAAACAGATCCGGTATCCATAAAGCCGGGAAAAGATCATGGGCGCGGCGTCTTTCTTCTCCAGAGTTTTTCTTTAAATCTAAAAAGTCCAAAATATCCATGTGCCAAGGTTCAATATATACAGCAATCGCACCTTTTCTAGTTCCAAGTTGGTCAACGGCAATTGCAATATCATTTGTTATTTTAAGCCATGGAATAACACCTCCGGCTGCATTTTTGTGATTGTCAATAAAACTTCCAAGAGCTCTTATTTTACTTACATCCCAACCAATACCGCCTCCAAATTTAGATAAAAGGGCCATTTCTTTATAATCATCAAAAATACCCTCAATATTATCATTCATACTACCTACATAGCAGCTGCTTAACTGGTGTCTTGTTGTTCTTGCATTTGATAAAGTTGGAGTTGCAACCATTACCTCAAATTTAGAAATAACATCATAAAACTTCTTAGCCCAGTACCCTCTAATTGATTTAGGGTCATTTAAATCCACTTTATCTCTATCTTCTTCAGGAATACTGTTTGGATTTGTTTCATTTTGAGCCAAAAACATAGCAACACCCATAAAGAGTTGTTGAGGAAGTTCTATTGGGTGTCCTTGCTTGTCTTTTATAATGTATCTGTCATAAAGCGTTTTAATTCCAAGATATGTAAATTGCAAATCCCTTTTTGTATCAATATAATCGTTTAAATCATCTAAATCATATTTCTCTTTTAATCCGGGTAAAATTCTTCCAGCTTCTTCACCCTTTTTAAAATAGTCTCTTAAATGGTTATATCCGGTAAATCCCGTAACTCTGTGGTATAAATCGTATAAAAACAGCCTTGCTGCTACATAATTCCAGTTCGGTCTATCTATATCAATTTTATCTACGGCGGTTTTAATTAATGTTTGTTGAATCTCTTCAGTTGTAATTCCATCTCTAAATTGTAGCTTAGCATCTAATTCTAATTCAGCAAAATCTACCCCCTCTAATCCTTCACACGCTGCTTGAGTATATTTTCTGATTTTACTAATATCAAGCGGCTCACGTCTTCCATTTCTTTTAATAACTGTAATACCCGGATACATACATCTCCTTTTAAAATGCTTAACTAACACAAATTTATCTATTTTGTAATCTTATCAAGAGTACCCTAAAATCTTCCTTAAAATTAATATAAAAATAATTTTTTTTAGAAAAAAAGAGAGAAAAGCCCTAAATTTAGGCACTTATGAGTTTAATGATACTTACGGCAATTAATGCGGCAAAATATGCAAACACATTTGGATAAATTGTATAAAATAACCTCCAAGCCCACTGAGGCACCTCAGCCCAAAACGTACTCATGGCTGCAAGACACGGAGAATAAAACATAATTATAATAATCATAGCAACAGCGGCACTAAATGGAAGAGAGTTTTTTATGTTTTTGATTAACTCTTTTGAGTTTGAATTTCCATTTCCATAAAGCACAGCCATAGTTGAGACAATTGTCTCTTTTGCAGCAAGTCCAGATAATAATGCCACATCTTCTCTCCATGTTAAATCAAGAGGCTTTGTGATTGGTTCTATTAATTTTCCGATTTTTGCAAGATATGAGTTTTCTAAAATTTCTTTGTGCATTTGTGTTTTAAGCTCAGGAGTGTTTTGATATTTTGCTTCTATCTGAGCTCTAGGATATGAGCTTAACACCCATATAATCAAACTAGCAGCGGCTATAAAAGTCCCGGCTTTTTGCAAATAAAGCTTTGTTTTTATCCACAAGTCAAAAAGTAGTGATTTTAATTTTGGAAATCTGTACTTTGGAAGCTCCATTACAAAAGGTTCTGGTTCACCTTTGAATAATACATTTCTTAATATTTTTGCCACAATAAGCCCGGTTAATGCGCCTCCAATATAAATAGCAAACATCACATTAGCCTGAATTTCAGGAGCAAAAAACGCACTAACTAGCAATACATAAACAGGAAGTCTAGCTCCACAGCTCATAAATCCAATTATTAGCATGGTAATAAGTCTATCTTTTGGATTTTTAAGAGTTCTTGCGGCCATATACGCCGGCACAGAACATCCAAACCCAGTAACTAATGGAATAAAAGCCCTACCTTGAAGTCCAAACCTTTTTAATACCCCATCCATTACATATGCTGCCCTTGCCATGTAACCTGTCTGTTCTAAAAGATTTATACCCAAAAACAAAATCAAAATATTTGGCAAAAACATCACAACAGCCCCGACAGCGGGAATTATTCCCTGGGTTATTGCATCTTTTATTATTCCATCTGGCAACAATCCGCTAACCCATCCTGAAAATGATTCAAAGACACTTCCAATATAATCCATAGGAAGCGCTCCTAGGCTAAATGTAGCCTGGAATATCGCCCACATTATTAATAAAAATAAAGGTAACCCCAACACTGGATGTATTAGCACCCTATCAATTTTTTCAGTAATAGTCTCTTTTCTAGCTCTTTTTGCTATTTGAGTAACCATACCTTTTGATAGGGCATATCTCTCTTCAAAAAGAATAGTTTTTGTATCATCTTCATTATATTCGCCTCTTAAGATGTCTTTTGCTTTTTTTAAAGTTGACATCAAATCAGCAAACCAAGGCTTTTCATGAATTATTTTGTAAATATCCTCATCATCTTCAATAAGCCTGATTGCCACAAATCTTTTTGAAAACTTACACTCTTTAATCTTTTCTTTTACGCTTATTATTTGCTCTTCAACTAGTTCTGAATAATATACTTTTGGAGTATTTTTTAATTCATACGTTTTTATTACCTTCTCAAACAACTCCTCAAGCCCAAAATTCTCTTTTGCCGATACGTTTTGAGCCATAATATTTGTTAGGCGGTAAAATTTTTCAGTATCTATCTCACCACCCTGTCTTGCAAACTCATCGTACATATTAAAAGCCACCACCATAGGCTTTCCAATATCAGCAAGCTGCCATGTAAAAGTCAAGTTCTTTTCTAACTGATTTGAATCTACTACATTTAAAATCAAATCATACTCTTCATTTATTAAAAACTTTTTAGTAACCTCTTCTTCTGGGGTATAAGCATGAAAAGAGTATGTTCCTGGAAGGTCAATTAGTTTTAATTTAATTCCGTTTCTCTCAAACTCTACTTCTTTTTTTTCAACTGTCACCCCGCTAAAGTTTCCTACATGAAGGGTAGCACCTGAGATAGAATTAATAAGATGGCTTTTTCCTACATTTGGCTGACCTACAAGTACTATTTTTATTTCTTTCATACCTCAACCTCAATCTCTTTTGCTTCTTCTTCTCTTAAAGCAATAGGCACTCTATTTACCTCAACTTCAAAAGTGTTTTTTGCAAGAGTGTGTTTTAAGACTTTTATTTTCTCTCCTCTTGTAATTCCCATAGATAAAAGCCTACTTTTTAACGGCTCTTTTGCATGTACTTTTTTTATTATTCCTATATCGCCTATATTTAGTTCGCTAAGCCTCATTTGACTCCTTTATAAACTATTTTGTTTGGTATAATAGCAAACAATACGGAGTTTGTTTTTGATATATATCAAAAAAGGAAAAAATATTATCCATAACTTCACGAAGGAGAAAAAAATGATACTCTCAACCCCATTAAAATCAAAATCTATAAAAATTATGCTTTTAGGTTCAGGTGAACTTGGAAAAGAAGTCGCTATTGAAGCAAATCGTCTTGGATGTGAAGTAATAGCGGTTGATAGATATCCAAATGCCCCGGCTATGCTTGTTGCACAAAAGTCTTATGTAATTGATATGAAAAACAAAGCTCAAGTTCTTGATGTAATAAGACGAGAAAAGCCAGATTTTGTATTACCTGAAATTGAAGCTATTAATATTGAAGCACTTTTTGAAGCAGAAAAAGAAGGAATTCATGTAATTCCAAACGCAGAAGCGGTTAATAAAACAATGAATAGAAAAAACATCCGTGTTTTTGCCGCAGAAGTTTTAGGATTAAAAACTAGCAAATATGAATTTGTATCTACTTATGAAGATTTAAAAAACGCATGTGATAAATTAGGATACCCTGTAGTTGTTAAACCTATTATGAGCTCATCAGGCCATGGACAAAGCATAGTAAAAAGCCCTGAAGAGGTTATTAATGCATGGGAATTTGCAAAAGAAGATGCAAGAGGTAGTGCGGATGAATTAATAGTAGAAGAATTTATAAACTTTGATTATGAAATCACTCTTCTTACGGCAAAAAACGATAACGAAATCGTATTTTGTCCGCCAATTGGACATATTCAAAGCGGCGGAGATTACATTTTTTCATGGCAAGAGATGGAAATGAGTGAAATTGCATTAAACAAAGCAAAAGATATAGCTAAAAAAATAGTAGAAGGACTAGGAGGTAGAGGTATTTTTGGAGTTGAATTGTTTGTAAAAGGAGATGAAGTATACTTCTCAGAAGTTTCTCCTAGACCACACGATACTGGTCTTGTTACACTAATTACTCAATCTCAAAGCGAATTTGCTTTGCATATTAGAGCCGTTCTTAATTTGCCTCTTGGATTTGAATTTTTAACTCCAGGGGCTAGTGCAGCTTTTAAAGCAGACAAAGATTCATACATTCCTCAATTTGACATAGACCCAGAAGTGTTCTCTCAAAATAGCAGATTTATTGTATTTGGAAAACCTGAAGCTCATCCAGGTAGAAGAATGGGAGTGTTACTAGTTAGTGATAAAGACGAAAAAGAAGCACTTAAAAAAGCAAAAGAGCTTATTCAAAAAATCAAACTCCTCTAACCTCTCCTTTTTTATTTCTTGAGATTATTTAAATGTTTGACACCACATGAGTAATTGAGTTATGTATTT
>Ga0256843_1001130_pt1 | contig 21575 bp, 16 predicted proteins | sample AlvinellametaG_FD_191572 | JGI IMG/M metagenome (GOLD analysis project Ga0256843, IMG submission 191572) | Pompeii worm associated microbial communities from hydrothermal vent at the East Pacific Rise, Pacific Ocean - Alvinella | ecosystem: Host-associated > Annelida > Integument > Unclassified ... | reverse complement strand
TATTGTTGGTCCAAAAGTTGGTTCAGAGTTAAAAGAGAAGGGGCTTATGGCACTTTTTCTCTCTGTTGCTGCAATTTTAATCTATGTTGCATTTCGATTTGAGTGGCGTTTTGCTGTTGCTTCTATCGTTGCACTTATACATGATGTCTCTATCTCTATGGGAGCTGTTGCACTCTTTCAAATCGATGTAAATCTTGATGTACTTGCTGCGATTTTAACACTTTTAGGATACTCACTCAATGATACGATTATTGTCTTTGACCGTATACGTGAGGGAATCGTGAAGTCGAAAAATGTAGGTTTATCTGAGATTATCAATGAGTCTATTACGAGAACATTGGCACGTACAACACTGACATCGCTTACAACATTCTTTGTGGTCTTTACACTCTTTATGTTTGGTGGTGAGATTATTCATGCCTTTGCATTTACACTGCTTGTTGGTATCGTTGTTGGTACATATTCATCAATCTTTGTGGCATCTCCAATATTGATGCTTTTTGGTTTTGATGTAAAAAAATACCACACAAAACTTGCAGAGAAAGCAAAACGTGAAGCTGAAAAAGAGCGTATGCGTGCGCAGTATGAATCAGGGGTTATGTAGTCGCACTAGTGCGACGGGTTTTCTGCCGAAGAGAACATAGCGTTAGCGTAGCTAAAGGGACGTGTTCCTTTGGCGTGATATAATAAGGGAGTAGGTTCCCTTGAATTTATGAAATGAATTAAAGGAAATATGATGGATTGGGGTAAGGTTGTTTATGTTTTTTTCTCTTTAATGAGTCTAACATCAATTGCAGGATTTTTATATGAAAATACAGCTATTTCACTCTTTATGGCAGCAAGTGTAAACCTTATCTCCACAATTTTAAAAATTGGAGTGCGAAATCTACTCTCTGCTGAACTTTTGGCTTCATCGCTTGTAGCAGATTTGCACCTTATCCCTGCATTTGTCTTTTTAGTAATAGTGCATGATGACTCTTGGGCTATTGCCCTTGCAATAGGTGCATTGATTGCAAATCTATTCTCAATGGGACTGGTCTATATTGAGAGTTCAAAAACACACGAAGAGTATTAATTTTAATAAAATATAGGAAAAAAAACTTTGGAATATAGCGCAAAAAATATAGAAAAAAAATGGCAAAATTATTGGAAAGAAAACGAGAGTTTTGAGCCAAGTGAAGATTTTACAAAAGAGAAGAAGTACATCTTATCAATGTTCCCTTTTCCGAGTGGACGTCTTCATATGGGACACGTTCGTAACTACTCTATAAGTGATGCATTTGCACGTTATCATAGACAACAAGGGAAAAATGTTCTTCATCCTATTGGTTTTGACAGTTTTGGTATGCCAGCTGAAAATGCTGCTATTAAAAATGGTAGTCATCCAAAATCTTGGACTTATGACAATATTGACTATATGAAAAATGAGTTTTATTCTTTAGGATTCTCTTTTTCACGTAAGCGTGAATTTGCAACATCTGATGAACTCTATACAAAATTTGAACAAGGTTTTATCATAGATATGTATAACAAAGGTTTGTTATACCGTGAAAAAGGGATGCTAAACTGGTGTCCTCATGATAAGACGGTTCTTGCGAATGAGCAGGTAATAGATGGATGTTGTTGGAGATGTGATACACCGATAGTTAAAAAAGATATGAATCAGTACTACTTTAAAATTACAAAATATGCTGATGAACTTTTAGAAGATCTCAAAAAACTTGAGGGTGGCTGGCCAAAACAGGTTCTTACTATGCAAGAGAACTGGATAGGAAAATCAAATGGTTTGGCATTTGATCTCTACTTTGATGAAGCAAGTAAAACAAAATTATCTCATAAATTTGAGCGTTTTGATGTCTTTACTACACGACCTGACACTATCTATGGCGTAAGTTATACAGCCCTTGCACCTGAGCATGAGATAGTGACCTATATGATTGAAAATAAGCTTTTAAGTGATGAGAAGATCGCACAAATAAATGCTATGAAAAATGCCTCTTCTATAGATAGACAAAAAGAGAAATCAGGTCTCTCTCTTGACTTGAATGTTCTTCACCCATTAACTGGTAAAACTATTCCGGTATGGATAGCAAACTTTGTCTTGATGGATTATGGTAGTGGAGCGGTAATGGCTGTTCCTGCACATGATGAGAGAGATTATGATTTTGCAAAAAAATATGATCTGCCGATTCACGCAGTAATCGAGCCTTTTGAAGGGGAACATGACTTCTCAAAAGCTGCTTATACTGAAGTTGGCAGATTGATAAACTCTGAAGATTTTAATGGAATGAACTCTAAAAAATCACAAGAGCATATTATTGAGATGTTTGAAGCAAAAAATCTTGGTAAAAAAACAACTAATTACAAACTTAAAGATTGGGGTGTTTCACGCCAACGTTATTGGGGAGCACCTATTCCGTTTGTGCATTGTGACAAGTGTGGACTTGTTATGGAAAAAAAAGAGAATCTTCCTATCGCTCTTCCTGAAGATATTGAGATTACCGGTGAGGGAAATCCTTTAGAAAATCATCCTACTTGGAAACATTGTAAATGTCCAGAGTGTGGAGGAGATGCGCTGCGTGAGACAGATACTATGGATACTTTTGTTGAGTCTTCATGGTACTTCTTACGTTTTTGTGCATCACCTCAAAATTGGGAAAAAGAGGCATTCTCTGCAGAGCAGATAAAATATTGGATGGGAGTGGATCACTATATCGGTGGGATTGAACATGCAGTACTTCACCTACTTTATGCACGCTTCTTTACAAAAGTATTTAGAGATTTAGGTTACTTGGATTTTGATGAACCATTTGATAGACTTCTCACGCAAGGAATGGTACTTAAAGATGGTGCTAAAATGTCAAAATCTAAAGGCAATACAGTTGATCCTGATGCAATTATTGAAAAATATGGTGCAGATACTGCACGTCTTTTCATCCTTTTTGCTGCACCACCAACACAAGAGTTAGAGTGGAATGAGAGTGCTGTTGAGGGTGCATACAGATTTATAAAACGTTTCTATGAGAGAAGCAGTAATGTTGTTGCGTGTGAAGAGAAACCACAAATAGATCACACTGCACTCTCAAAAGAGGAAAAATTTGCTCGTAAAAAAGTTTATGAAGCTCTCAAACGTGCCGAGGAAGTTTATAACGAGCGTTACACGTTCAATACAATGATTGCTGGTGTTATGGAGGCGATGAATGCCCTCAATGCTCAGAAAAATGCAGATGTATGGAGTGAGGCGTATTGGATATTAACATCTATAATGGAGCCTGTTATTCCTCACGCAGCATCAGAGATAGCAGAACGTTGTTTCAACTTGAAAAACTTAACAACGCAAGAGATAGTCGAAGAGGTCTTTGTTGAAGATAGCATCTCTTTGGGTGTAAGTGTCAATGGTAAAAAACGTGGTGAGATTGAAGTGGCAGCAGATGCAAGTAAAGATGCTATAATTGAAGCAGCAAAGGCTGAAGTGGCTAAATGGCTTGAGGGTAAAGAGATAGTAAAAGAGATCGTTGTACCTAAAAAACTTGTTAATCTTGTAATTAAGGGTTAATAGATGAAACATCTACTCAAACTATCTCTACTATTTATTCTGCTTTTAGAGTTGAGTGGGTGTGGCTATAGACCAAGTTCAAAATATTCTCGACTTATAGTAGGAGATAAAATCTACACAAAAGTAGTTATCTCTCTACAAGATCCTGAAAATACAGTTTTGATTAAAGATGCTGTCGATACGGCAATAATAGAGACATTTCGAGCCTCTTTAGTAGATGAAAAATATGCTGATACTAAATTAACATTTAGTATATCTAAGCCACACTATAAAGCTATTCAGTATAATGTAGATGGTTTTATTATTGCTTATCGTGCTACAATAACTCTTCATATAATAAGAGAGAGTAAAGATGTACGTAAAAAGTATGAAGCCATAGGTACATATGATTTTGCAATAGCACCGAATGCTGTTATTACAGATCAAGAGAGATTTGAAGCGATTAAACAGAGTGCACAAAAGGCAATTTCTTCTTTTGTTGCACAGGTATCTGCAGAAGGTTCAAGAGTAGGAGAGTAAGATGACAATACAGACAATTATAAATAATGCAATTAAAAGATTAAAAGCAGAAGGAAAACTTCTAACACCTGATTTTTATGCAGAAGCATTTTGTAAAGAGGCACAACGTGCAAAAATGAGTGTTGAAGATTGTAACCATGTCGATAAATTTAAAAATATGCTTGGAAAAGATTTTCAAAAAGATCTGAAAAATTATCGTATAAAAACAATGAGTGAGTTTGTTCGTTTTCTAATCTCAAAGCTTAATCGTACCAACTCTTCACAATGTTCTGAGACATTAGAATCTCAAACACTCTTTTGTAAACGAGCTCTACAAGTGATTACCGTACTGCATAATAAAGAAGCAAGTGAATTAGCTCAAAAGAGTATAGAACTTCTTGAAAATGCACCAAAATCAGATCAACTAGATAATTTTCGTCAAAGATGGATTAACTTTATAACAACATACGATGATACTTTTTTACAAAAATTAAAAGTTTTAGGTGATGTAGATAGTAGTGATCTTCAAAAGAGTATAGAAAATCTTAAAATAGCACAACAAGAGACGACAACTCTTCAATCTCCAACTGATTTAAAACGAGTTTCACGACTATTGGTAGCATCTTTTGTCCCATCTATTGCATCGAGTGTGAATGATACAATTGCTCAAGTTAGTGAGAAAATTAAGAAAAATCCTCAACTTCTTGATAATATAGAGATTGAAAAAGAGATAAAATCAGCTATATCTTTACGTATAGCACTAGATAAAAAAAGTGTAAAAGAGATGGTTGAATCTATTGATGGTGTTCTTGATAAGCTCTCTTTGCGTTTGATTGATATGATAGAGAGCTCTGATAACTCAAATGCTGAAATTCAGGCAATAAAAAAAGAGTTAGAGTCTTACACTGAAGCTTCGACATCGAACTTTAAAATTGCACATAAAAAACTCTTTACTATTGCTGTAGCACTTGAAGAAAATACAGAACTATTAAGCCGAGATTTAAAAGGGCACAGTGAAGATGTAGAAGCTTTAAGTAAGAAAGTAAAGCGATTAGAGCAAGAGCTTAAAGCAGTACGAAAAGAGTCAAAAGAGGATTTCTTGACAAAGCTCTATAATAAACGGGCTTTAGATGAATTTTTAGAGATTAAAGAGGCAGAGTATCAACGTTATGGACGTGATTATGCCATAGTTATGTTTGATTTGGACCATTTTAAAAATGTAAATGATACTTATGGACATGAGGCTGGAGATGCAGTTCTCTCTGCTTTTGCAAAAATCTTAAAAAATGATGCTCGTAAAGTTGATGTTGTTGGTCGTTTTGGAGGGGAAGAGTTCTTAGCACTTTTAAGTAATACAGATACTTCCGGTGGCGTTATTTTTGCTACAAAAGTTTTAAAACATGTTGAAAAATCACGTTTTATGTATAAAGGTCAGCGTATTAAAGTTACAGTAAGTGGGGGTGTTAGTGAACGTGCAAATCATATCTCTCTACAAGCGACTATAAACTCAGCAGATGAGTATCTTTATATTGCGAAGAAAAATGGACGCAATAGAATAGAGTATAAAAAATAGTGTTAGAAAAATTTTTAGAGACAAAACCGCTCTATTATAACGAGATTGATTATAGTCGTATGCCACGTATCTATAGTCGTATAGAAGAGCACTTTATTCTTCCTACTGTTATTCATATTATTGGAACAAATGGTAAAGGAACAACTGGAAGATTTTTAGCAACAGCACTCTTTCATAAATCCTACAACGTAGGACATTATACTTCTCCTCATATTTTAGAGTTTAACGAGCGTATATGGTTTAATGGTGAAGATGTCTCAATGCAGAGATTAGAAGAGGTTCATCAAAAGTTACTCTCTATTCTCACGCAAAAAGAGGCAGATTCTTTAAGTTATTTTGAATATACAACACTTTTAGCAATGCTCTTCTTTTCTAAAAAGAGTGATTTTATCATTTTGGAAGCAGGGCTTGGTGGAGAGTATGATGCTACTGCTGTTTTTACCAATAACCTGACGCTTGTGACACCTATAGATAGAGATCATGAGGCATTTTTAGGTAACACTATTGAGGCAATAGCAAAAACAAAACTCTCTGCGATTCAAAAGAGTGCTATTTTAGCAACACAGAATCATGATGATACTGTGTTTAGTCTCTTAGAGCGTTTAGAAAAAGAGAAAGATATAGAGAGTTATAGAGCTGAGGAGCTTTTAGAATTAAAAGATAGTGCGAATATTACAGCAATTATGCAAAGAGAGTCGCTTCCTGCTTATTTAAAAGAGAATTTATCACTTGCCATCGCTGCATTAAAGTATCTCAAAGAAGAGTATACTCCTGATGATTTTAAAAATTCTAAACTATTTGGACGATTATCCTCTTTAGATAAAAATATTTTAGTCGATGTTGGTCATAATGTATTAGCTGCCAAATCAATTTTGGCTACATTAAAAGATGAAAAGTATATATTAGTCTACAATAGTTATAAAGATAAAGATTATAGAACGATATTAACTATTTTAAAACCAATTATAGAAGAAGTACATGTGATTGATATTTATAATTCTCGCATTGAAGATAGTAATTATTTACAAACAGCTTTAGATGATCTCTCTATACAATGGAAAAAATTTGAGATGATAGAGAATGATAAAAAATATCTTGTATTTGGCTCATTTAGTGTCGTGGAGGCATTTTTGAGGATCTATAATGGATAAACATTTTACAATAACGATACATGATGATAATGGTGTTCGTCAATTTAATCTGCATCAATTTGTAAAGAAAGCATTTTTATATGCACTTCTTTTTCTTCTTACACTTATATTGATTGCTTCAGGAACAATCTTATATCTGAATCAAAGTGTAGATACTATTGAAAAAAAGAAAGATTTTTTACAACATGCATATAGAGAGTTAAAGGTTCAAAATAAAATATTAGAGAGTTCTATGGCCAAGACACGGAGCTCTTTAAAAAGAAAGAAAAAAGAGTTAAGTGAGCTATCTGACTCTTTAACAGAGATAGAGACACTGATAGGTCTTAATCCTATTGCAGATGAGTCATTGCGTGAACGTGTAAGTATCGCAAAATTAAGTTCATCTCAAAGAGCTACACTTCTGCAACTTATTCCGAATGGTTCACCTATTGCATATCATGGCATAACAAGTAAATTTGGTTATAGAATACATCCTACACTGCATAAACGAGAGTTTCATCGTGGAACAGATTTAAGAGCAAAATTAAATACACCTGTATATGCAACAGCTGATGGAATAGTTGAATGGGCAGGGTATCATAAACGGAGTGGTTTTGGTAATTTGGTGATTTTAGCACATGTATATGGTTTTAAAACATACTACGGTCATTTAAAGAGAGTTGTGATAAAATCTGGTCAATTTGTGAAGAAGGGGAGTCTCATTGCTTATACCGGAAATTCTGGAATGAGTAATGGTCCCCATTTACATTATGAGATACGTTTTATCCAAAGACCACTCAATCCATACTATTTTATAAAATGGACACAAAAACATTATAATGAAATTTTTGAAAAGGAGCAAAAAGTACCATGGCAATCTTTAATAACAGCAATGTCGCGAATAAAAGTAATTCCACAGATGCAAACACAACAATCATCACAGCTGGAGCAAAAATCAAAGGGGAAGTAGAACTCTCATGTAATCTCTATATAGATGGTGAACTGGAGGGAAGCATTAACTCTTCCAAAGAGGTTAATGTAGGAAAAAAAGGGATAGTCAAAGGAAATATTGTTACCAATAGATTGATTGTTCAAGGTTATGTTGAGGGAAGTGTTGAAGCTGATAGAGTAGATATTAAAACTGCTGGTCATGTAAATGGCGAGATTACAGCGATTGAACTTGTCATAGAATCAAAGGGTGTTTTTGAAGGAAATTCTATCGTCAAAAACAGTTCAAAACTGGCTGTTTTAGAACAAAATCCTAGTGTAAAGAAAGCATAAAACAGGAACTCAATGTCACAGGCTAGACTCTATAATTATTTTAAAAACTCTAAAGAAAAACTGGAAATTCTTCTGTGTGAAGATGCTAAAGAGGCAAATGAACTACAAAATGTAGCAAAGTTCTTTAATAAAGATGTGTTACTCTTTCCAGATTTTAGAGCTACATACGGCGATGATTTGCGTTCCTATAAAGAGGAGTTGCATGAACTTTTTGCAGCTCTTAGAAGTTATAAAAATGCAAAGCATAAACCCCTTATTATCTCTCCGCTTAAAACAGTTCTTTTTCCTCTCCCAAAAGAGACTATTCTTGACTCTATAGAGTTAGAGTTTGGAACTGAATTAAATCTCAAAGAGTTTAAAGAGAAGATGCTCTTTTGGGGGTATACTTTTGTAGATATGGTTCAAGTCGCAGGCGAGATCTCTCATCGAGGCGATATTATAGATATATTTGTCCCCTCATTTAAAAACCCTGTTAGAATCTCTCTTTTTGATACAGAGATAGAGCAGATAAAAGCGTTTGATTTAGATACACAGAGAACGCTTGGTGAAGAGTTAGACAGTGTTGCAATCACATCTGCTTTTTTTGCTTTGGATGAAGAGAAGTATCAACTTCTTAATGAGCGTATAGAGAAGAGTGAATTTGATGCACTCTCAAGGGATGTGGCTTCTCTTGGTTTTTGGCATCTCGAAGAGATGGCGGAGAACTTTTTAGAGGGTAAAAAGGCAATGCTCTCACGCAACTTAGATAATGCTTTAATAGATGCCTATGCTATTAACAATCCTCAAATTTCACGTGAGTGTTTTAATCTTGATGTACTTCCTGAAAATGATTCTGTTAAGGAGTTGGTCGTTGCCAATGCCCAGCAACTTATAAAAGTACATAAAAATAAAAAAGTCACACTCATAGCTGCAAATAAGGCTACTATTAAACAAGCGGGTATCTATGATACAACAGGCATAGAGATTGTTCAAGCTCCTTATATCTTAAATATCATTACTGATGATGAACTCATTATCTCTTTAAATAAGCCTGATAAAAAGCGACGTCGAAGAAAAAGCTCGATTTTACTGGATGATCTTAAAGCTGGTGATTATGTTGTCCATGAAGATTATGGTGTGGGTATATTTGAGAAGATTGAACAGACTGAAATTTTGGGTGGTGTTAAAGATTTTATAGTCATTAAGTATGTGGGTGATGATAAGATCTTACTACCTGTTGAGAATCTTGACTATATTGATCGCTATATCGCAGGTGGGGGAAGTGTTCCTGTACTTGATAGACTTGGAAAAGGGAGTTTTGGAAAACTTAAAGCCAAAGTTCGTAAACGACTTTTAGAGATAGCAGGACAGATTGTAAATACTGCTGCAGCAAGAGCACTTATAAAAGCACCAAAGATCTCTCTCTCAAAAGAAGAGCTTAAAGATTTTCAGGCACTCTCAGGGTTTGAGTATACTGAAGATCAGACAGAGGCTGTTAACGAGATACTCTCGCAAATGAGTTCCGGTCAGATAATGGATAGACTCCTTAGTGGTGATGTCGGTTTTGGAAAGACAGAAATCGCACTCAATACCATCTATGCAGCATATAAGTCAGGTTATCAATCGGCATTTATCGTTCCTACGACACTGCTCTCTGCACAACACTTTAGAAGTTTGGATGAGCGATTTAGTGAGCTTGGTATTCGCTATGCAAAACTGGACAGATTTGTAAGCACAAAAGATAAAAATGCCATCATAAAAGGGCTTGCAAGCGGAGAGATTGATTGTGTTGTTGGGACACATACACTCTTTGGCTTAGAGTTTAAAAAGCTTGGTGTTGTCATTATTGATGAAGAGCATAAGTTTGGTGTAAAACAAAAAGAGAAGATAAAAGAGCTCTACCATAATGTGCACCTGCTCTCTATGAGTGCTACGCCTATTCCACGTTCACTTAACCAGGCACTGAGCTCCATTAAAACTATGAGTCAGCTCCTTACAGCTCCTAGTGAGCGTCAAGGGGTACGTACCTTTGTCAAAGAGTATGATGAGAAACTTATAAAAGAAGTTATTCTGCGTGAGCTTCGTCGTGGTGGGCAGGTATTTTATGTTCATAACTCTATTGACCATATGCCGATTAAAGAGGGGGAGTTAAAAGCTCTTTTACCAGATTTGAGAATTTTGATGTTGCACTCTAAAATCTCTGCCGTTCAGACAGAAAAAGAGCTACTTAAATTTGAAGCAGGTGAGTATGACTTGATGATAGCAACTTCAATCATTGAGAGTGGTATTCATATGCCTCGTGTCAATACTATCATCGTTGATGGAGCAGATAGATTTGGAATTGCAGACCTGCATCAGTTGCGTGGACGTGTTGGGCGTGGACATGCGGAGGGATTTGCTTACTTTATAGTACAAAATAAAGAGGCGTTGACCGATGAAGCGAAAAAACGTCTGCTTGCACTTGAGTCTAACTCTTTCTTGGGTTCAGGTTCAGTTCTTGCACACCATGATTTAGAGATACGTGGTGGTGGGAATTTAGTTGGTGATGCACAGAGCGGGCATATTAAAAATATTGGCTACTCTTTGTATCTTAGAATGCTAGAAGATGCCATTAAAGAGTTGAGTAATACAAAAGAGAGCCAAAAAGTAAAAGTTGATATAAAATTGACAATATCTGCCTATATCTCTGATGAGGTAGTACAGGAAGACAGATTACGTTTAGACATCTATAGACGTCTCTCGCAATGTGAAGAGGCAGTAGAGATCTATGAGATAGAAGAGGAAGTTATTGACCGGTTTGGTGAGATAGATGAGAGTACAAAACAGTTCTTTGAATTGATGGTAATTAAACTTCTTGCTGTTGAAAAGCAGATAAAATCTATCTCAAATTATGGACAAAATATAACTTTTACCTACTTTAATGACTCTAAAGAGACGATAAAATCAGAGAGTAAAGATGATGATGACATCATTAAAGCAACACTCTTTTATCTAAGAAATAATAAACCAAAGGTACTGTAATGAAAATAGCTTTTATAGGCGATATTGTAGGTCGTCCAGGGCGAGATATGCTTAAAAAACATCTTGCAAATTTGAAAACGCAAGAGGGTATAGATTTTGTTATAGCAAATTATGAAAATGCCTCTCACGGTTTTGGATTGACCTTAAAAAATTGTAATGAACTTTTTTCTTATGGTATTGATGTAATGACGGGTGGTAATCACTCATGGGATAAAAAAGATATTATACCCCTCTTTGATTCACATGAGATATTGCGTCCGCATAACTATCCTGAGGGTGTAGCTGGAACGGGTTGTAAGGTTTATGATATTGCAGGTGAGAAATTGGCAGTTATAAACCTGATGGGACACTATGGTATGCCTTACTGTGATAATGCTTTTCGTTGCGCACAAACTACAGTAGATAGCTTGCGTGAGGATGGTATAATAAATATATTTATTGACTTTCACGCAGAGGCTACAAGTGAAAAACGGGCAATGTTAATGCTTTTAGAGGGGAAAATCAGTGGGTTGATTGGTACACATACGCATGTGAGTAGTGATGATTTTCAAATATCTCAAGGGACAGCATATCTCAGTGATATAGGACTTACAGGATGTCGTGACAATGTCATTGGTATGGATAAAAAAGTACCTCTCACGCAGTTTTTAACAGGAATGAAAGGGCATTTTGATATTCCAAATAAGTGTAAAAAGATATTACAAATCGCGATTATGGAATTTAAAGAGGGTGTGTGTAGCTCTGCATATAAGTTAAAGATTTTTGATGATGAACGTGTTATAAAAAGTGAGGCGTGGATAGAGTCTTAAGCTGCAGTAATTTTGTAGTAGTTGTCATTTTCAATGTAGGTATTTACACTTTTTATTTTTAATATATCTGCTTGAGGTGCTTCAACTTTACCTACTACTGGTTTTGCTTTGCTTAATTGCATAAAAGAAGTTGTTCTTGCATTTGTACTGTAAGCACTTTTTGCTTGTTCATTTTTTTTGAGCTTTTTGAAAGTATTGAGGCTTTTGTTCTCTTGAGTCTCTCCAAAAAGAGGGTATTGAGAAATTTTTCTAACAGGAGCATCAACTCTACTCTCTTGTGTAGATTTCTCTAAAGAGTTCTCTGTTAAGTTTTCATATTTTAAAGATAAAGACTCCTCTTTTTGTGACTCTATCTTTGTTTTTGTAACAGTTGGGATGTATGTTGCATAACTTGAAATATACATATGAAAACTCTACTTTTTTATAATTATAGTATATTTTTGTTGAATTTCATAGAAATTAATAAAAAACCTTTAAAATTAAAGTAGTTTTTATCTTATAAATGGTAATTACTCTTCATCTTTGTACATAGGTGTAAAACATCTTTGACAGGCATCCCATACGGGCATCTGTACTACTTTTGTTGTTGTTACTGTTTTTGTTGTTACAATTGTCGTTGTTGAACTGATTGGCTCTGTTGTTTGTGTGACCACTTTTTTCTTTTCTATGATAGGAAGTTTTTCAATAGGCTTTTTTACTGTTAGTGTTTTTTTTACCGCTTCTATTTTTGGTAAAGAGGGATGATTTTCTGCTCTAACAGTGCTCTTTTTACTCTCTTTTACAACTCTGCTCTGTATTGGTTGTTTTATTGGAGGTAGCGCAGGGTAAGAAGACTCTTTTATCTCTCTCTGAGTTTTATCTTCTACTGGTTGTGGGATTTCCGGTAGTATTTGATACGGTTCTTCTACAACTATTTTTTTATTTTGAGGTTGGATTGGAAAATCTTTAAAACTACAACTGCGAAGAAAAGCAGTTGATTGACACTCTCTTACTTTTTGTAGATCATTGAGACCATCATGGTATCTTTTATATCTCCCCACTCTAAGAGTATAATAGGGAGGACGGCTTTCTACTCTGACTTTCTCTAGACCTTGGTAGCATTCTCTTTGTTCTTCTTGAAAAAGCTGATCTTTATGTGCAGAGTCAGAAGATAGGGCTTGAATACAGTAATCAGCATAGAGAGGAAATAGTGGTAAAAAGAGTAAATATAAAAAGCGCATACAGTAAAAACTCCAAAAAATATTTATTTATTTGATATAATATCTTAAATGTTATTAAATTATAACCAAAAAGTGGGGTTAATCTTGAAAAAAATATCTATTTTTATTGCTTTTTTATATTTTGTAGTCTCTTTATCAGCTCAAGAAACAGATACTCAAAAAGTATTTAGATTATTAGATCTTGATACAAATGGTTATATTCCCAAGGCCTTATCTTCTCAATTTTGTGAAAAACGTAAAGAGAGTAGGAGTGTGAAAAATTTTTCATTTCAGGAGAAAAAGAATTTAGCTGATGCTCTCTATCTTAAAAGTAACATAGCATATGATGTAGAAAACAGTGACCCTGCTTATGATATTCGTTTAGAGTTAGATTTGTATAATCAGGGCTATTATCAGCAACAAAAAAATTTAAAAAAGAGAGGCTTAGAGAAAAAAATACTTTTTTATAAAACGCTACAAGGTATAGAAGTACTGCAAAAAAAATATGAGTTTGCAAAAATTCAAAAGTATCAGAATTCATTAAGTGTTTCTGACTTGTTACTAGAGTTAAAGTTTTACGAACTCTGTTATAACAATGCATATAGAAGGTTAAAAGCTGGTCTTATAACAAAAAATGATTTTGAACTCTATAAGATGAATCTTCAAAATGTTAAAGATAAGCTTGTCTATTTTCAATACAAAACATTGTTAAAAATTCCAATGAATGTTGTACTCTTTTTGAATAATATTGAAAATATAAAACTGGTAAAACGAGAGAAACTTTTTGAGTTACTTCATGAAAAGAGTATGCATCCAAAAATTATGAATGCATTAGCGGAAAAAGAGAAACTTGATGAGAGTTGGGAAGATAGATTACGTCTCAATCTTTATGTAGGTAAACGAAAAATGTATTTATCCCAAGAACAGGTACTTGTCGGTATTGAGGCAAAGATTCCACTTATTGGAAACAGAAGAGAAAAAGAGTATAAAAGTATAGAGATTGCAAATTTAAAAGAAGAGAAAAATTTGCAAGAGTTTCAAGATAGAGAAAGTTTGCAAGATGCCATAGCCCGTTTTGTCTATGAACAGCATAAAATTAGAACTATGATGTATGGATTACGAAGAGTAAAAAAAGATATAAAGGACTTAAGCAGAGTTCTTAAATCACCATATGGTATCTATGTTCAAGAGAGTTATGCTTCAAAAGAGAAGTTGATAGCTAGCTATTTGACGAAGTATACACTTCTACAAAAAGAGCGTATCATTGCATATAAAGAGTTGATAAATATCTTATATAGTGTGCATGAGACCTCTTTGGAGAGTATAGTTAATAGGTAATATTGGAGATGTGATTTCGAGGACCATCAGGAGCTGCCCAGGAGGCATTTAAAGGTGTTCGTGTAATCCCTTTCCATTTGTGATATTGAGGTATGACAAAGTGTATATTTTCAATATTATTATCATGTTCATATCCTCCATGCAGATTAATATCTACTCCTGAGAGAAGATTTGATAGCTCATTATTTGCACTACTCCATTGTAGAGTAATATGGCGTATATCTTTGATAGTTGAGTTTGAAAATTTGGAGTAGTATGTTCTTGAAAAACGGACGTAGCCATTCCCCTTTTTTCCTTTATTCCATGCACCATGGATGTTGAGTTCCGATGCCTCACACTCATAAGAGTCTTCAAAAACAAGAGGGTGTCTGCCTGCGTTAAAGAGGTTGAGATTTGAGACTTCTGCATAGGCTGCATACTCAAAGCGAATAAGATCGACACCATATTGAGGGAAAAGGTTTTTATATACTCCTTTTACTTCACTGATGTTATGCGCTGGAATGACCTCACGTAGTGTAAAATCTTTGAGTTTTATATCTCTTACCATATCTAAAGCAAAAATCTCTCCTTTATTTGCTTGGAAAGGGGTAGTAATATGGCTATTTGTCAATATAAGAGAGTCTGTTGTATCACTCACAGGTGTAATTTGTTGTCGTAAATAGGGGTACTTTTTTCTCCATCTTTGAGAGTGTAGGAGATTGAAAAATGCATCATCATTTGGTTGCCGAATCAATATCCAGGCAAGCTTCTTTTTATGATGAAATTTTACATTTAAGATAGTTTCTCCATAGGCTACATCAGTTGTAAGTTTTGCAACTTTGTTTAAGCGTTTACCTTTAATATAAATTGCTGCTTTTTGCGGTTTTTTAAGATGAGAGATGATAGTTGTACTCTCTTTTGAACTACCCTTAATGGTAATATGGGAACGTTGTATGATGATAGAGGAGAAGAGATCAATAGTTCCTTTTGGTAATTTTATGATACTTCCCTCTTTTACATTTTTAATGAGTGTATTGAGTGCAGCAGCATCATCTTTGCCATCATTTGGAACGACACCATACTCTACGGCATTGATAATATTTTTAGCTACGGTAGAGGTTCTACTCTCTTTTAAAATATCAATACTTGGCAAAGCGATTGCATCATTTGCAAGCAACATAAGATAGAAGAAGATAAAAAAGGCGAAAGTCATTAAAAAATCCGGCATAAAATCAAATAGAGGATGGTCTATCTTTCCTCGACTTGAATCATTATTTTGTACTTCATTTCCTTTTGACCATTTTTGATCAGAGAGATGAAAAAGTGCTTTAATCTTGACTAGCGAGCCAAGCCATTGGGTATAAAGCATAAGAGGAATAGTACGAATTGAGACGGGATGTCCATTAAATGCTATAACACCCATCTGAATTGTACGCATCATTAATACCCATGAGATATAGAAAAAGAAGTAGAAGTAGGCTTTAAAAATTCCTAAAATAACAGCACCACTTATACCAACAAGTGATGTCCACATTGATATTCTTTGGTCGAGAATTGCCCACCAAATAAAAAAACTTTTTATTCTTTTTGGTCCAAGTGCCAGTGCTCTGTTTGAGTTTCTAAGCGTATTCCCATACCATCTGTATGGGAGTGATTTGCTCAAATCTAAAAAGTCAGCATCTCTACTTTCAAGGGAGTAACATAAGACATCCGGAAGGTATCGCATACTCCACCCATCTTTGAGTAGATTGAACCAGGTTGTTTTATCATCTCCCATCAAAAATCGGAATTTTCCATGCATAACAGTTGTAATAATGTCATTTTCTACTCTGCTTATAAACTCCTCTTTAACGATAATATCTGTTCTGTATGCTGAGAGTCTTCCTGTAAGTGTTAAGACCTTTTTTGAGAGTGAATGTGATTGAAAAAGTATATGGCGCTGTCCAAATTTGAGGTTAAACCAATCTTTATACCAATTTGAATTTGTGTGAATATAGGCAGCCTCATTAGTTGTTAAGGCTCCTAGCTCTTTATCTATGACAAAGTGAGGCAGCAGTTTTTCAAAGAAACCTTTTTCGAGGTAACTGTCACCATCCATAAAGAAAGTCACACTGTTATAATCTTCATTTTTTTTATAGTATCGTCTTGCAATTGCACGCATAGAGTGTCCCATAGCAATACGTTTTCCCTCTTTTTGATGTTGAAAAACAAGCTCTACTTTGTCAAATGCAAAGTGCGCTTTACATGTTTCATAGATAACAGCATCTTCCAAAGGGTCTCCTGATGTTGAGACAATGATCGTAGCACTTGAAGGTATACGTGCAAGTTCATTCATAATTGACTTAAATGTCTCAACACTAACCCAAGCCTCCTCCTTATAAGATGGTATAGAGAAGTAGATATGGTCAGGGTAACGTTTATCTTTATCAAGTTTGAGAATTTTTTTCTTGAGGTTTGGATAAACAATTTGTGAGTAGATCAAAGCGCGTGTATAGTTAAGTAGTAGCCATCCATAGCGCCATAACGCAAAAGCTCCCACTACGATGAGTACATTGTTTTTAGCGTAGGCAAGATAGGGCATCATTGTGTAAAACAGAGTAAATGATACTGTAGTATATAAAAGAGCAGGTGCTACAAAACTTTTGAGTGCATCTGATCGTCCAAAACGTTTTTTAGGCAGAGACATAGCAGCTTACAATAGAGGGCGATGAAACCATATTCTTACTCTCTCATTCAGTGGTAGTTTTACATTTTTGTCTTTAAAGAGAATTTTTATAGTAACCTCTTTAAGACTTACTTCATTTGTAATGTGTGACTGAGTATTTAGTGATAAATTTCCTACATTCTCAACATAGGCATCATAGGTTTTATCTGTTGCCTCATCATAGACTTTTACATCCATACCTTCATGAATTTTGAGTGCCTCTTCCTGTTTTACTTTACAAACAACAAAAGAGGATGAACGAGTCTCTATAATCATACTTATATCACCAGCTGCAATATAGTCATCTTTTTTAATCTTAACTGCATATATGGTTCCATCAGCAGGACTAAAGATCCGAAGATTTTTGAGTTTGGTAAGTAGTTCAGTTCTTTGTAATTGAAGTTTTGTCATCAAAGATATTAGAGATGCTTCAGCTTTTGCTGATGTAGGAAGTGCTCCACCCTTTGATTGAAGGTATTTTACTTTGCTCGCCATATATTGTGTATAACTATTGTAAAGTGATTTTTTTGTAATATAGTGCTCTTGATAGAGCTCTTTTGCTGTTGTGTATGCCTCTCTTTTAAGCTTGTAATCTTCTGCTATGAGGTTGAGTATTGCAGATTTTTTTATAGATTTATTTTCAAGATGAGAGATATTTTTAAGTTCATTAATCTTTGACTCGACAAGGTTTATTTTGTCTAGAATGAGTTTATTGTCAAGTTCAAAGAGTAGAGTATTGTAGCGAACATTCTCTCCTGGTTTAACATAAATTGCACTGACTTTACCACTGCTACTTGGAGCAACACGAATAAAATTTCCAGAGACTGTTCCTATGGATCTATAGATATAGCTAGTGTTGTAGTAGATGGTTGCTAAAATAAGCAAGAAGAAGATAATGGCTATTGTTATGTAGAATTTTGAACGTTTTGCAAATTTTTGTTTAAGTACACTCTGCTCTTCATCAGTTAAAACAACAGATTCTGTGATGGGTGTATCAATAATAGGCTCGTTGTAGATATTGACAATAGAGTCAATATGGTCTAATTTCCCTTCAATAGAGAGTTCTAAAAATTCTCTAAGTACATGTTTGTTTCTTTGGGAAATTTTATAAAATTCAAATCCTGAAACATCCCCTCGTTTTGATTTAAATTGAAGTTGAACAGGCATCTCAATACGTGCTTCTTGTAAAACAATAATGATAGCAGCATCAAGAATTTCGCCCTCAGTTAAATCTAGGTTACAGTTAACGAGACCAACTCCTGTCATTGACCAATCTTTTGTTGTATAGGGCTCCTGCTTTATAACAACAGTTAAAGGAATATTAATTCTGTGAGCACGACGCATTTGATTGGATTCGAGAGTAGACATATAATTATTACCTTAAAATAATGGTTATTGTTATTGTAGCAAAATTTTTCTAAGAGAACTCCTTTAAGCTACGTAATAATTACTCTTTTTTAGGTACAATTATAAAAATAGCACTACAGGTTTAAAAATGAGCGCAAATATTGTAATAGTTGAAGATGAAGAGGATTTACTAGAACTCCTTGAGTATAACCTTCAAAAAGCGGGTTTTGAGACTATCGGTTTTTTAAATACAAAAACAGTTGCACAGATTCTTGATGAGGAGGAGATAGATCTTCTTCTCATGGATAGAAATCTTCCTGGTGTAGAGGGGAGTGAATTTGTCAAAGAGTTGCGTGAGGATGGTTTTGATATACCTGTAATCTTCTTGAGTGCAAAAGATAGAGATGAAGATATTGAAGAGGGATTTATGCGTGGGGGTGATGATTATATCACTAAACCTTTTAATATGAAAGAGCTTATTTTGCGTGTGCGTTCTATTCTTAAGAGAACTTCTAAAAAAATTCAAGAGGGAAAACTCACTTTTCGAGATTTGGTACTTGACAAGAGTACACGTGAGCTCTTTGTCGATGGCAAAGCTGTAGAGGTAACCAAGCTTGAGTTTGATCTTTTAGTTGAGTTTATATTAAATAAAAATTCGGTACTCGATAGAGATTATTTGCTTGAAAATGTCTGGGGTGATAGTGAAAATTATCAGTATAAGACAGTTAATGTCGCTATAAACAGACTCAAAGAGAAGATAGACCCAAATAAAGATAAAGAGTATATTCAAACTGTTCGGGGCGTTGGATACAAGCTGTGCTAAAAATTGTTCATGAGATCTATTTTCGCTTTATTATAAAGACAGCACTTCTCTTTGTTGCACTTTTTCTCTCTATCTATCTTCTGTCATTGAGTGATATTTTTGGAAAAACAGCTTTTTGGATTGTTGTTGCATCTCTATTTATTGTCACTTTTTTGATTATTGTTATGATGATTTATAAACTCCATAAGAGGCTCAATGAAGATATTGAAACCTTGAGTGAGTACTTGAAAAAGATTGATGCAAAAGAGTATGATGCAGAGATAAAGATAAAAAATTATTTGGAGTTTTTAGAGTTTTCTCTTCTTTTGAAAAATCTTCTTAAAAGGCTCTACCAAAAGGAGAAAAAAGCCTCAAAAAAGTAGTTTTTTACTAAATTTTTGACTGGACTGTTACTTTTTTGGCTTCAAACATCTCAATGGCCTTTTGAACCATTGGCTCTTTTGTGATGTCTGTTCCATCTGTCTCATCCTGAACAGAAGCTTCGGCACAGTTGGTGACACAAGAGGCAGCTCCACCTGCTTCTATATCTTCAATAGTTGAAGCACTTTGGTAGCCTTGCGGCTCTTCTACTATCTTCTTTTGAACAACTTCTTCTTTTTGTTGTTGTGGCTCTTTTGTACATGGTGAACCTTTTATAACCGTTTCAAAACCAAATATCTCACGTACTAAGAGTTTGATAACACCATAGCCGTGTTTGAGGTTCTTTTTACACTCCTCATCTGCACAACTCTCCCATGTTAATTTATTCTCTTCATAAGAGATAAAGTGTATCTGCTTTTCAAAACACTCACCAAGGGCAGCATTTCTATCTCGAATTTTTGCTACAAGTTCTTGGAATTTTTCAAGATTTGGATCTTCTTGTTTTATCTCAGATTGGGTTGGCTCTTCAATAATAACAGTTTGTTGCTCTTCTTCTTGTTGTGGCTCTGTTGGTGTGGCTACAACACCATTCATCTCAGGAGTGCTCTCTTGAATTTTAATGGAAGCCGGAGCTGTTGTAGGCGTTGGTGATGGCACTGGCAATGGAGCCTCTTGCGTGAGGAGTTCAGGTCGTGCTACATCTTTTTGAAAAGACTCTATCATCTGGTCAATCTCACGAATACGAAGCGCTTCTATCATCTTGAAAAATATCATTGAGAGGACAAAGGAACCATCGGCATTAATGCTAAAGAGGTATTTTGATTCACTTAAAATTCTAAAAAATCTGTCAAGCACAAGGGTTGAGAAGAGGGCATCTTGGTTGTACATCTTCTCTTTTAAAAAGGCGATGAGTTCATCAACTACCATCTCACTCTCATAATCTTCAAGCACTTTTGTGTACTCTACAAGACGAGCATAATCTTTTGCAAAGACAGCATTAAAAAGCTCAGAGATGAACTTAGGATCAACAAGTCCTAGCATATCAGTTACAGTTTGGACATCCACATGATTTTTCGAGTAGATGATGGCTTGGTCTAGCAGAGTAAGTGTGTCACGCAGACTTCCACTTCCACTGCGTGCCAAGATCTCTAAAGCATCATGCTCATAAGTGATGTTTTCAAGGTTTAGGATGTGGGCTAAATGGTCAACGATTTTGTTGGTTGCTATGCTTTTAAAACGAAAATGCTGTGTACGGCTAAGAATAGTAGCTGGAAGTTTCAGTGGGTCAGTCGTAGCCAAGATAAACTTCACATACTCCGGTGGCTCTTCAAGGGTTTTAAGAAGTGCATTAAAAGCCTCTTTTGTAAGCATATGGACTTCATCGATGATGAAGATTTTATAGCGTGCTGAGGCTGGTTTGTATTTTGTCTGCTCTATGAGATCACGGATGTCATCTATCTTGCGTGAGGAGGCTCCATCCATCTCGATGATGTCCATGTGGCGTCCCTCTTTTGCCATAATACAGTTGGAACATTTGTCACAGGGTTGATGGCTCATTCCCTCTTCACAAATCAGAGCTTTTGCAAATATACGAGCAGTAGAGGTCTTACCGCTTCCGCGCAGCCCAGAGAAGAGATATGCGTGAGAGAGACGATTTGTATCAAGTGCGAGTGAGAGAGTTTGCGCGATGGTCTCTTGACCGATGAGTTCATCAAAATTGGATGGTCGATATTTTCTTGCTAGTACTTCGTGTGCTTCTCTCAAATTTTTGCTCCTTGAATTAGTCTAGCTATTCTAACACGCAAAGGCTTAAAAACTTGTTGATTGTTAAAGTTATGCTATAATGAATGTATAACTAAACTTCTTATACAATCTGCACTACGATCCAAAAAATCTAAAGACCATTTTTATAATTGAGTTTAAAATCAATATAATGGAAAATAATGTCATTTGACCAACTCGGTTTATCTAAACCACT
>Ga0256843_1001129_pt1 | contig 21585 bp, 22 predicted proteins | sample AlvinellametaG_FD_191572 | JGI IMG/M metagenome (GOLD analysis project Ga0256843, IMG submission 191572) | Pompeii worm associated microbial communities from hydrothermal vent at the East Pacific Rise, Pacific Ocean - Alvinella | ecosystem: Host-associated > Annelida > Integument > Unclassified ... | reverse complement strand
ATTAGTTATAATTATTATTAATAATCTAATAAAATTAAATGAGTTATGAGAGTTGAATATTGAGGAGAGGGGATGAAAAGCATTCAAGAAGAAGTTAGTTGGGATGAATTTGAAAATATCAATGTTCTGGTTGTAGATGATGACCCCTTCAATCGACAATTAATTATCCAAATACTTGGCAAACTCCCCAATGTCAAAGTCTTTGAGGCTGACAACGGGGAAAATGCCCTGCTCTTTTTGTTGGAGAATAAAGATATTGATATAATTTTATTAGATATTCACATGCCAGGAATGAATGGCTTTGAAACTCTAAAAGCTATTAAAAAATCTAAAGAGTATGACTCTGTATCAGTAATTATTGTAACAACTGATCCAGATGAAAAAGTAAGAGCTCTTCAAATGGGAGCAGTAGATCTAATTAGCAAACCATACAATCCAGATACAATTAGAGAAAAAGTATATCTTTATTCAAAAAAACATAAAAAAAGTAAAGAGTTAGATAAAAATTGCCACAAAGAACTTCCAGCCCATCAAAAACCAAGATATTCAGAAGAAGATATAGAAAATATGCAAAAAAGATTTTTTAGAAAACTTCTGATGTTTAAAGAACCAAATAATGAGAAAATTGCTGCAGTTCCTCCTCTTGCTTATGTTTTGGCAATTCGTCTTGGATGGGATAAAAAAAGAGCATCTTATGCTTATTATGGAGCTTTGATAAAAGATATTGGTGTGAATATGAGCTGTGAAGAGTATAGTGAAGATTATGTTTTTGATGAAGATGACAAAGCTAGATATTATAGTCAAATTATTGCAGGATATAAACTTTTAGAAAGTACTTATGAGACAAAATTTTTAAGAGTTTGCAAAAAGATAATTCTCCAATCAAAAGAGCATTACGATGGAACAGGCTTTCCTAATGGATTAAAGGGAAAAGAAATTAGCCCTTACTCTTACATTGTCTCAATGGCCGATATGTTTTATGGACTTGCAACTCCAAAAAAGTATAGAGAAAAAGAAGTATATATGCCAGATGAAATTAAACAGATTATAAGAGAAGAAAGAGGCAGAAAGCTACATCCTAAACTAGCAGATTTGGCAATAGAAAATTACAGCTACTTAATAGAAATCTTACAAAAAGCAAAAGATGTAGGTTTTGGAGCACCACTATAAAAATGATTTAAGAAAGGATTAAGATGAAGAGCTTAATAGTTAATGAAAATTCTATCGAAGATTTTATCTTAGAGCTAGATAAAATTTACAAAGACAATAAACCAACTTTAGCTTTTGTATTTGCATCATCAGAATTTGATATAAGAAAATTGGTAGCTGAATTGAATCGTTTTGATATTTTGGTAGTAGGCGCAACTACTGCTGGAGAAGTTTTTGCAAATGAAGAGCTTGGGGTAAATTCAAAAGAAGGGACTATTGTTGGACTCTTTTTAGATATTAACAAAGATGCTTTAAATTTGAGATTCCTACAAATTGAAGATGAATTTTTTGAAGCTGGAAGCAAAATTGGCAAATGGGCAAAAGAGAGTTTTGAATCAAATGATAGTGCAATAATTACAACTGTTTCTGGACTAACTTTTGATAATGAAGGATTTATTAATGGAATTTTATCTGAAGAGATTGAATATATTTTTGGAGGAGTTGCCGGAGATGATTTAAAATTAAAAGAGACATTTGTCTTCACTAATGAAAATTTTACCTCAAGCGGAGTTGTAGCTTTAGCAATTGATAGGAGTAAAATTGATATTGTAGGAGCAAGAGCTTTTGGCTGGGGTGGAATTAGCAGAGATAAAATTGTTACAAAAGCAAAAGATAATATTGTCTATACAATTGATAATAAGCCAGCAGTTGAATTTTATCATGAATATCTTTCTGTAACAAATGATGATATGCCACAAACTGGAATTGAATATCCATTAGAAGTACATTTAGAAAATGGTAATATTGTTTATAGAGCAGTTTTGGCTATTAATGAAGAAGATGGCTCTTTAGTATTTGCAGGACATGTACCAGAAAGATCTAGAGTAAAAATTTCAGCTCCTGCTGGAGAGAGTATTATTGATGAGGTTGGAAAAAGTATTGATAATACTTTAAAGACTCATCAAGGTTTTAAACCAGAAGTTGGACTTCTTTTTCCTTGCTGTTCTAGAAAACAAGTTTTAGGAAATTTTGCAATAAAAGAGATAGAAATGGCATATAACAATGTAAAAGTTCCTCTTGTTGGCTTTTATGCATATGGAGAAATTGGAGCATTCCCAGGAGGTGATGCTTTTCATAATGAGACATTTGTAACTACACTTTTGGCGAATAAGAAAATTTAAGGAGAGAAGTAGATGGCAGAAGTAATATTAAAAGATTTGGTTGAAAAAATTCCAAATTTTAAAGAAAAAGAGAAATTAGTTCAAGTTTTGATGCAGTTACAAAAACAAAAAAATGAACTAGAAGAACAAAAAAACAGATTACAAGAGCAGACAAAAGAGTTAGAAAAGGAGAATTTAGAACTTAGAAAAGAGAATAAAACCCTCCAAAAAAAGTATGAAAAGACAAATAAAGATAAACTTACAATCTCTCACCTCCTCTCAAAAGTTAGTGATGAGTTAGAGCAATCTCTAAATAATGAAAAAAGATTTGTAGCTTCTGTAAGTCATGAGTTAAGGACTCCTCTTACTTCAATTTTAGGTTATAGTGAACTTTTAAAAGATACTTCTTTAAATAATAAACAGATACGCTATTTAAATAGAATTGTAGAAAGTTCAAACCATCTTCTCTCTTTAATTAGCGATCTTTTAGATGTTGCAAAATTGGAAGATAATAGAATTGAGCTTTCTCCAAGGGAGTGTGACTTAGATGATATTTTAACTGAATGTGCCAATTTAATTCGCTCTAGAATCTCTGATAATATTGATTTTAAAGTAGATATTCCACTTTTTAACTATACAGTAAAAGCAGATGATAAAAGAATTAAACAAATCTTTATAAATCTTCTCTCAAATGCTGCTAAATTTACCAAAAAAGGTTCAATTAGATTTTATGTAAAAGATTACAAGGTTGAAGATGGAAAGATGAAAGTTACTGTAAATGTAGATGATACAGGAAAAGGTATTCCAAAGGAGATGTTAGAAAAGATTTTTGAACCTTTCCAATCAACTGATAAGACTCAAGGTACTGGACTTGGACTCTACATTACAAGACAACTTGCAAATTTGATGGGAGGAGATATTCAAGTAGAATCCAAAGAGGGAATTGGGAGCAATTTTAGTGTAACTTTAGAGCTTGATATTGCAAGAAAAAAAGAGATTGGAAAAGCTCTTAAAGGAGCTAATGTTATTATGTTTGCTCCAAAGAGTGACTTTTCAAATCAAGTAGCAAGAGAGTTTTTTACTCTTGGAGTAAATTTCCAAAATCCATGTATTAATCAAAATGACCCTTCAACCTTGCTTGCTCAAATGGTAATTGGAGGAAAAACTTATGAGTTAGGAATTATTGATCAAAGCATCTTTGGATACCATACAAATAATGTTGCAGGAACTTTTAGAAGCATTAATAAAAATATTAAACTTGTTGTAATTGCAGATGAAGATAGTGACTTGAATTTCTCAGAATTTGATCTTGTTTTAAATCGTCCAATCTCTGCTCAAAGATTTATTAAATCAATTGAAGGACTCTACTCTAGTGATTCTTACAACGGAGATGATATTTTAGACTTTTCTGAACTTAAAGTTTTGGTTGTCGAAGATGTAGATATTAACAGAGAGTATGAAAAAGAGATGCTTGATAATTTCTTCTCAATTCAGTGTGATACTGCTGTAAATGGAAAAGAGGCAGTAGAAAAAGCAAAAAATAATAAATACGATATTATTTTGATGGATATTAGAATGCCAGTTATGGATGGACTTGAAGCAACTAGAAAAATTAGAGAATTTGATAGAGAAACTCCAATTATTTGTATGAGTGCAAATGTTTATAAAGAGGATAAACAAGCAGCAAAAGAGGCTGGAATGAATGAGTTTATCGAAAAACCTTTAGAAAAGGCTGATATTGAAGATAAATTCAAAAAAGTTCTTCTTCATAGTTATTCTACAATTAGTTCTGAAGATGGAAAGCCAAAACTTCAAACTGCTCCAAAAGTACAAGAAAAAGATCTAAAAGAGCAAGTTTTAGATCATCTAAAAGAGAGATTTAGTGAAGAAATTGCCAAAAGACTCTATCAAAAAGGGCTTGAAAGTGTCCAAAATTATCTTGAAAGAATTAAAAATCATATAGAAAATAAAGATACTGCTGAACTTGCTGAAGATTATCATGCTCTAAAGGGTGTTTTGGCAAATATTGGATTGAAGAAATATTCAAAACTAAGTTCAGAGTTAGAACAAATTGCAAAAGATGGAAAATTAATTGATATTATAGATTTAAATAAAGAGCTTGTATCTGCTCTTAGTGAATTAGTCAAAAAAGAGTAATCTTTTAAATAAAAATTTCAAAAGAGGAAAAGAGTAGAATGTTAGATTTTGAAAAACTTGGAGATATTTCTATTCTCTCCGTAGAAGATGATGAATTTAATCAGGAGCTGGCTACTGCAATTTTTGAAGAGTATAAAAATATAAACATTTTTAAAGCAAAAGATGGGAAAGAGGCAATTGAGATTTTAAATAATAAGCACTTAGATACAGTCTTATTAGATCTTTTAATGCCAAATATTGATGGAATTGAAGTTTTAAAATATATCAAATCCAATGAAAATTTAAGAGATATTCCAGTTATTATCGTCACATCAAAAGAGAATGAAAAAAAAGAGACCTATAAACTTGGAGCTGATGATTTTATCTCAAAACCTTATAACCCAGAGGAGTTGAAACTTAGAGTTTATAACCATTTGAAGTTAAGAAAATTTAATGCTCTTTTTTCAAGTTTAGAAAATCTCTCTGGAACAGATTTGGTAAATTCAAAAGATTACAAAGATAGCATCAAAGGAATTTTAGAGCTTGCTGAAGGTTCTCAAAAAAGACTTCTTCTAAAACTTGGAAAATTGGCTCATGCAACAAATGGTTATAGTAGCGAAGGAAGTATTAGAGTAGCTGAATATGCTAAGCTTCTAGGAACCCTTTATGGACTTAGTGGAAAAGATATAGAAAATCTCTATTACAGCATGTTTATTTACGATATTGGAATGTTAAGAATTTTAGGAGACAACATTCTAACTAAAGAGTATAAACTTCATCCAGAATATGGTGTAGAAGTTTTAAATGATATGAAAGAGACATCTTTGATTAAAATGGCAAAAGATGTTACTCTCTATCATCATGAAAATTATGACGGGAGTGGTTTTCCTAAAGGTTTAAAAGCAGAAGAGATTCCAATTTATGCAAGAATTGCAGCAATTGCAGATAAATTTGATGAGTTAACTTCAGTCAGAAGATATGATAAAAAGAAGATAAATTCTACTGAAGCAATGGAGTATATCAAAAGAGATAGTGGTTCAGTTTTTGATCCAAAACTAGTTGAGCTTTTTATTCAAAATTTCAGTAAATTTAAGGAGATCAAAAATCGTTATAATGACAAATAGAATAAAAGGAAAAACTGCTCTAATAACAGGAGCTAGCTCTGGTATTGGAAAAGAAGTAGCAAAACTTTTGGCAAATTTTGGAGTCAATTTAATTTTAATTGGAAGAAGAAAAAAAAGATTAAAAAACTTAAAAAAAACTCTTTCAAAGCAAAAGATAAAAATAAAAATTATTAAACTTGATCTAACAAAGAAAAAGAGAGTCAAAAAAAAGATACAAAAACTCTTAGATAAAAAAAGAGTAGATATTTTAATTAATAATGCTGGACTTGCATTAGGACTTGAGAGCTTAGATCAGGGAGATTTTAAAGATTGGGAGAAGATGATCGATACAAATATAAAATCTCTTTTATATGTTACAAAATATGTTTTTTCTAAAATGAAAGAGCAAAACAGTGGAGATATTATTAATCTTGGTTCAATCGCTGGAGAAGTTGCTTATCCTGGAGGAAATGTCTACTGTGCTACAAAAGCAGCTGTTGCAATGCTTAGTGAAGCTTTAAATGTTGATAGCTTTGGAACAAATATTAGAGTCTCAAATATTGCTCCTGGAGCAGTAGAAACTGAATTTAGTCATGTTCGCTTCAAAGGTGATCTCAAAAAGGCTGCAAAAGTTTATGAAGGGTATGAGCCTCTAAAAGCAGAAGATATTGCCAATTTAATTGTATATATTTTAAATACTCCTCCTCATGTAAATATTCAATATGCAAGAATAATGCCAACAGCTCAGAGAAATCCTTATCTTTTAAGCCGGAAATCCCTTAATTAAGGGATGGCTAATTCTAAAAGATCTCTTGCTAAAATCACTTCTTCATCAAAAAATTTTTTTGCTTCATCTATGAGCTCTTTTTCCCTTTCTTTTTTATATCTTGGACTAATATGAGTTATTATTAGTTTTTTTACATTGGCTTTTTTAGCAGCAATTGCTAGATTTTTAGCAGTTGTATGAGACTGTTTTTTGGGAAGTTTATCAAAATCTTTTTGGGTGTAGGTTGCTTCATGAATCATTAAATCAACTGGAGAGTATTTTATAAATTTTTCTGGGGAGTCATTGTCTCCACCTATAATTATTCTCTTTTTTTCTAAAGAGGTTTTTAAAAAGTCTTTTGATTTAAAGAGCTTGCCTTCAAATTTAACATCTTCTCCAGCTTTTAATTTTCCATAAAGAGCTGATGGACTCAACCCCAGAGATTTTAATTTCTCAACATCCAAGTTTCTTTTTTGAATTTCTTGGTCAATAACAAATCCAAAAGATTCAATTGAATGAGACATTTTTACTATTTTAATTTTTAAGTTTTCTATATCAAAAGTTTGATTTTCTTTAAGTTGTGTGATTTTTAATTCAAAAGGAAGATGTAAAGAAGAAGCTCTCATCACAGCTTCTAGCATCTTCTGAAAACCTTCTGGAGCAAAAATGAAAAGAGGCTTTGAAATTTGCATCATTCCTCTTAAAGCAAGAAGTCCAAAAATTCCATAACAGTGATCTCCGTGAAGATGAGTAAGAAAAATATACTTTAATTTTCCAATAGACCATCTACTTTGTAAAATTCTAATTTGAGTTCCTTCTCCAGCATCAAATAAAATCCAACTTGAGCTACTTGCTTTTAATCCAATTGCTGAGGTAAATCTCTCTTTTGTAATTACTCCTGCTGATGTTCCAAAAAAAATTATTTCCATAAAGACTCTTTCTTTATAATTTTGGCAAAGTATCCTTCTTCTCTTTTAAAAAGCTCTTTTGGAGTTCCAAAATCTGTAATTTTTCCATCCTCTAAAACATAAATGAAATCAGCTTTTTGAATTGTACTTAAGCGGTGAGCAATTGTAACTAATGTCTTTTTTTTGAGATATTTTTCTAATGCTTTAAAAAGTTCTACTTCTGTGTGAAGATCCAAGGCAGAAGTAGATTCATCCATAATTACCATCTTGGGATTTTTTAAAATCATTCTAGCAATTGCTACTCTTTGTCTTTGTCCTCCACTAAGTTTGATTCCATCAACTCCTACTACACTCTTTAATCCATCTTTCAAACTTTTTACCAGATCTTCTAATTGTGCAATTTTGATTGCTTCTTGAATTTTTTCTTCTGGATACTTTTGTCCAAGAGTTAGGTTAAATTCCAAAGTTTCATTAAAAAGCTTTGGAGTTTGCAAAATTAAATAGATATTTTCTCTAACTTTTTTAAGAGGAATTTCTTCAAAAGAGACTTTGTTATAAAAAATTTCTCCTTGATTTGGTAAGTAAAATCCAACAAGTAAATTAGCTAGAGTCGTTTTTCCGCTTCCACTTGGTCCAACTATTGCAATCTTACTTCCTTCTTTTATTTTCATATTTATCTTTTTTAAAATAGCTTTTTCTTTAAAATATCCAAAATAGACATCCTTTAATTCTACCTCAACAGCACTTCTTTTTTTGAAAGGGTCAATTTTACTATCTCTTTTTGGTTCTGTTTCTAAATTAAAAATATCTGAGATTCTTTGACAAGAAGTTTTAGCCGAAGCTAAAGAGTATTGAAAATTTATAAGTTCTTGAGTTGGATTCATCATAATCCACAAATACCCAAAGACAGCAAGCATCAATCCAACGCTTAAGTCTCCATGAAATGCTACTAAAATACTTACTGATCTAAAAAGTTCATATCCACTTAAAAAGATTAAAAACGAGAGTCTAATTGATCTATCACTCTTAAAACTAAATTCAATGGATCTTTTTTTTAACTCTTTGGCCTTATCCAAAACTTTTTTAAAAAACTCTTCTTCCTTATTTGAAGCTTTGATTTGAGAAAGAAGATCTAAAGTTTCTATTAAATTCTTTTGAAAATTTTCAACTGCAACATTTTCTTTTCTTTTTAAAAATCCAACTTTTCTAGAAAGCTTAGCACTTAGAAAAATAACTAAAGGATTTGTAAAGAGGATAAAAAGAGCTAATTTCCATTCAATAATTATCAATACAATCGCACTAAAGATTAAAGTTAAAATAGAAATAATCAATTTACTTATAGTAGTTCCCAAAAAAGAATCTACCGTATTTAAATCGGTAATCAACTTAGAAGCAATATTTGAAGATGAGGTGAGTTCAAACTCTTTTAGAGAAACATTTTTTAAATGCTCTATTGCCTCTTTTCTAATTTTGTAAGCAATATCTTTTGAAATTTTCAAAAATTTTTTTACTTGCAAAGTATTTAATAAAAATCCAACCCCTCTTAAAAATATTACTACAAAAAAGAAAAACCAAATATATTCAACACTACTCATTTTTGCAATATGAGTTGAAGTCCACTCTAAAAGTTTTGAATCTTTATGAAGCAAAATAGCATCTACAAGCAAGGGAATAAAAAGAGGGACAATTACACTAATAATAGTTCCCAAAAGTGCATAAAAATTTCCTAAAAGTAGATCTTTTTTATATTTTTTCATCTGCAAAAGCAGATTTTTAATCTTACACTCTTTTTGAAACAAAGCTTAATCTTTTACTTTTTTAGCAATTTCTATAACTTTTGTTAAATCTTTCTCTTCTACAATATCAGTAGCTGCTTCTTTCAAAATTTCTTTGGCACAAAATGCCACTCTAACAGAAGCATGAGCAAACATACTAAGATCATTTGCTCCATCTCCAATTACAATTGTATTTTGAGGTTTTACTCCAAGGAGCCTTTGCAATCTTGTAATCATAAGTCCCTTGGATTTGCCAAACATCATCTCTCCTCCAACTTTTCCAGTCAAGATTCCATTTTCATGGTGTAAAATATTGGCAAAATCTGCATCTAAATTTAAAACATCCGCAAAATATTTTGTAGCTTCTCTAAAACCACCTGAAAAACATACCACTTTAAATCCATCTTTTTTTAAAGCTTCTACTGTTTTAATTGCTCCTGGCATCAAAGGCAGACTTTGACAAATCTCTTTTACTCTAACTACTGGCAAACCTTCAAGAAGTGCGACTCTTGCTTGAAGAGATTTGAAAAAATCTACTTTTCCAGCCATAGCCTCTTTTGTAATTAAAGCAACCTCTTCTTCTAATCCAAGTTCTGAAGCCAAAAAATCAATAGTTTCTCCATCCATTAATGTTGAATCAAAATCAAATACAGCAAGTTTCATAAAAAACCTTTCTTTTTTTAAAAGAGTTAAATTCTTTTAAAATCTGCTAAAATTATAGCAAAAAAGCGAGAGTGCATGTTTGATAAATTTTGCAAAAAGCTTCAATCAAAAGAGAAGTTTATAACTGTTGAAGTTACTCCTCCACACGGAGCTTCTATGGATGGAGTTTTAGAGCAGATTAAAGAATCTGAAGTTTTGGATAAAATTGATGGTTTTTCAGTTACTGATAATCCTTTAGCAAAACTGAAAATGTCTTCTATTTTAAGTTCAATAAAATTGCAAAATGCTTTTAAAAAACCTGTAATTGCTACAATGAGTATGAGAGATCGAAATAAACTCTCTTTACAATCTTCTTTGCTTGGAGCAAATGATTTTGATATTAGAATTATTCTAGCTCTTACTGGAGATCCTGCAAAACTTAGTGATCAGCCGGAAGTAAAAGGTGTATTAGAAAGAGATTCTACTTTGCTTCTTAGCATAATTTATCGTTTAAATAATGGTTTAGATTATTCAAATAAACCTTTAAATCCAGCTCCAAAGCCAATTTATCCTTTTGCTGTGAGTAATGCTTACTCAAAAGATATGAGACATTTGGCAAAGAGAATCTTAAAAAAATTAAATTATGGAGCAAGAGCAATAATTACTCAGCCTGTTTTTGACCTAAAAAATGCAAAAGAGCTTTTGGAAATTTTTGAAGAAGCAAAATATAAAAGTATAAGAGCAACCGCCAAAGAGGCTGTACTTATCTTTGGACAATTTCCTGTAGTAAGAGCAAAAACAGTAAATTTTATTGCTGACAAAGTCCCTGGAATTACAGTTCCAAAAAATATTATTGAAGAGATGGATTTAGCCGCAATGGATAGTGCTCAAAAAGAGTATGAGGTTGGATTTAATCTCTCAAAAGAGATTTTAAAAGAGATTTTAAATTTTCATCCAAAAGTTCATCTTATGACCCATAATCGTTTTAAACTCTGTTCCAATTTATTAGATTCAATCTAACACAAGGATCAAAAATGAGTTTTAAAGAGGAATTTTTCAAAAAAGAAAAAGATAAAATTGTCTGTTTATTGTGTCGTCACTACTGTAAATTAAAAGAGGGCCAAAAAGGAATTTGTGGAGTAAATATGAATCAAAATGGCTCTTTAAAAAATTTAGTTTATGGAAAAGTTGCAGCAATTAATATTGATCCTATTGAAAAGAAGCCTCTTTATCATTTTCTTCCAGGAAGTAAAGCTTTATCAATTGGAAGTGTAGGATGTAATTTTAAATGTCCTTTTTGTCAAAACTGGAGTATTTCTCAATCGAAGCAAATTAGTGGATATAATCTTTTGCCAGAGCAAATTGTAAAGCTTGCTTTGGAAAACCAATGCAAAAGCATAGCTTACACTTACAATGAACCTACAATCTTTTGGCCTTTTGCAAAAGATATTGCAACTTTGGCAAAAAAATATAAGATCAAAGGTGTTTTTGTTAGCAATGGATTTGAATCTCCAGAAATTTTAGAGCAAATGAGAGGTTTAATTGATGGATTTAATATCGATATAAAAAGCTTTAAAAAAGAGTATTACAAAAAGAGTTTAAAAGGAGATCTTCAAGGAGTTTTAGACACTTTAAAAACTGTTAAAAAACTGGGATTTTGGCTAGAGTGTACTACTTTGATTGTTCCAGGAGATAATGATTCTGATGAAGAGTTAAGAGAGATTGCAAATTTTATCGCAAAAGAGCTTGGAAAAGATGTACCTTGGCATCTTAGTGCTTTTCATCCAGATTATAAAGTTCAAGATAAACCCTCAACACCTCCATCAACTTTAATTAGAGCTTATAAAATTGCAAAAGAAGCTGGCTTAGAGTTTGTCTATTTTGGAAATGTAGCAATAAAAGCAATAACTTATTGTCCAAGGTGTAATGAAGAATTAATTATCAGAAATGGATACTTCATAGAAAAAAATATTTTAGAAGATGGAAAATGTCCAACTTGCCAAGAAAAAATTCCTGGAGTTTGGAAATAGTTAATTTTAGGCTTTAATAATTGGAATATCTAAAGTAATACTATTTTCATCTAAAATTGCCATAATATCCAAAGAATCAGACAAATAAGAAATATCTCTATCTTTGTCTGTATATCTTCCATTTGCCTCAATCTTTAATCTTGCTATTGGATATTTTTTCTCGTTTAAAACCATAAACTCTCCAATTGTAATTTTTAAAGAGATATCAATATATGAAGAGTTTCGAAAGCTCTCAAGAGATTTTCTAAGAAGTTTGGAAAAACTATTTTGATCAATTTTAATTTTTGGCATATCTTTGTCTACCAAAAGTGAGAGCTGTTTATTATAATTGATTTTAAAAAGAGAAATTGCAGCTTCTAACAAAATATTAATATCTGTTGGAATTAGATTTTTTTTGATACTTTTTCTATCTTTTGTAGTTCTAGGACGATAATAGAGTCGAAGTGCTACCCACTCATCGTTGTTATAAGCTACACTAATTGCATAAAATTCTAAATGTTTATAGTGTAAATTTAAAAGCAAAGTATTACTTCCAAAGCTTTTGGGAGCATATTTTAGTGCTAAGTTAAAAAGCTCTTTTTTATCTACATATCCAAGTAAAATCTCAGCAGAATTATTTAACCAAATTATTTTCCCATCATATCCAAAGACAATAACTGGAGAACTATCACTATCTAAAATAAATTGGTAATCAATCGATGCCGTATTCATTTAATTTTTTCCGAAGAGTATTTCTATTTATTCCTAAAATTTCTGATAATCTAAGTTGAGATCCAAACTTTTTTAATCCAGCTCTTAACATAGGTCTTTCTAAAATTCCAAGATTTTCTCTATAAGCATTATATCCTTCTAAATTTTCTAAAAAATATCGATATAAAGCTTCTTCTATCTCTCTTGGAATTAAAGAAGCCAAAAGTACCTCTTTGTAAATTGAAGATTTTAGAGATTTTATATTTTGGGAAATATCTAGTTTTTCTTTTGGAATTTTTAGATCTACTTCTACCATAAAATCATCTTTTGCTTTTGCCAAAAAATACTCTTTTAAAACTTCAATATCCTCTGGACGCTCTTTTAGAGATGGAATATTATAAATAAAAGCAAATTTTTCATCTATTACTCTTTTGTCTACACTTTTATCAGCAATAGCAATTACTCTTTTGTGTTCAAAATCTAAACTCAAAGGATCTTTTATATATTCAAAATCTATAATTATAATTTCATCTTCTCTGTTTAAAACCTCTTTTAAAGCCAGTGGATCTTCTTTTCCACTAACACATAAAGTATTTGGAAAAATCTCTTTTACCAAAGAGTATCTTCCAGTAAACTTTTCTCCAATTATTATAGTCGAAACATAAAGATTCCTAACTACTTTTAAGCCTTCTAAAATACTTAAAACTCTTTTGTCTTTTAATTTAGGAAATTCCATCTCTTCTCTTAGCTTAAAACTTGACTAATTATTATACATTCTTAAATCAAATATTAAGCTTATTATGTTTAGTTTTTTTGCAAAAATTATTAAATACAATTAAAAAAATTTAATCATAAAAAGCTCAAAAAGAGCTTTTGACTATTTTCCAGCAAAAGGTAAAAGAGCGCTAGCCCAAGTTAATCCGCCTCCAAAAGTATCCAAAAGCATCATATCACCATAATGCAATTTTCCACTTTCATAAATATCATTAATTGCCATAGGAATTGAAGCTGCAGAAGTATTTCCATACTTTTCTATTGTAAGAACAATTTGATCATCTCTTAATCCAAGAGCATCCCCTACTGCTTTTATTATTCTATAATTTGCTTGATGAGGTACAAAAAAATCTATATCATCTGCACTCATTTTATTGTGAGCCAAAATCTCTTTTACATCTTTTGTAAGAGTTTTTACAGCAAGTTTGAAAGTTTCATTTCCTTTCATTTTTACATAAATTAATCTATTTTCAATTGCTTCAATTGAGGCTGGATTTACACTTCCTGGAGAAGGTGTAATTAAAAAATCTGAATATGCACCATCAGCACTAGCTTTTACATCAATGATAGCTTCAGATTTATCTTGCGTTGCAGAAATTATGCAAGCTCCAGCTCCATCTCCAAATAAAATACAAGTGCTTCTGTCTGTATAATCTACGATAGAGCTAAATTTTTCAGCTCCAATTAAAAGAATATTTTTTTTCATTCCAGATTCAATAAAGGCTTTTGCAATACTAAGTCCATATACAAACCCACTACAAGCTGCACTAATGTCAAATGCTTGAACATTTTTTATCCCTAGTTTATGAGAGATAATACAAGCAGTTGAAGGCATATTAAAATAATCTGGTGTCACAGTAGCACATAAAACTAAATCTATATCATCTTTTGAAATTCCAGCTCTTGCAATTGCATCTAAAGATGCATTTACTGCCATATCGCTTGTAGCTTCATCTTTGCTAGCAATATGTCTAGTTTTAATCCCTGTACGTTTTGTGATCCATTCATCAGAAGTATCTACCATTTTTTCAAAATCAGCATTTGTTAAAATATTTTGAGGCACATAAGCACCTACTGATTTCATGCAAGCAAAAGTGCGAGTAACCATAAAACTCCTTCTAGCGGCCATAATAAGTGAAATATTTTACCACAAAGCTACTTTGACAAAGAAAGTTAAAGTATCTCTAAAACGCAATAGTTTTTACAAGAGATCTTTTTTTCTAAAGATCCAGTAGCCTAAAAATGCAAAAGCAATTCCAATTAAAATTGGATAAAAGATAGAATAAATCATCAAAAATTTGTTTCCTAAACTATCAAGTAAATAATAAGCTACTGGCCCAATTACAGTAAGTTCTGGATCAAAAAGACTAATTGCTCCAATTCTAAAGCTCTCAAGTGGGTTACTCATGGCAAGAGCAATTATAACTCCATCATCTACTCTATTTTGCATCATAAGTCCAATTAAAGCTACATCAATAAATCCCAAAAGCACAATCCAAACACCAAATGAAACTCCCAGTCCAATATCATGAGATTTGACCAAACTTGAGATAAAAAATGCAATTCCCAAAAATGTAATACAAAGAGATAAAATCAAAAAGGAGTATAAAATTATCATTTTCCAAGGAAGGTTTCCTCCCTTTAAAGCTCCCCAAATTACACCCAAAATCAAAGCAACTATTACTGGAAAAAAGACAGTTACAAATCTTCCAAGGAATTTTCCCCAATAATACTCTTTTAGAGAAATTGGAAAAGAGAGCATATACTCTAAAATATTACTTTCTCTATCTCCTGAGATCGATTTTACAGTTGTAATCAGAATAAAAATTGGCAAAATTATTATTGTAATTTGCATAAAGCTAAGTAAAAGTCTGCTAAGTCCAGTAAATCCCATTACAACCGAATCTGTAATTCCGCTAATAAAAAAGAGTCCCATCAACCCACCAAAGACAAAACTATAAATATAAAACCATTTTGAACGTAAAGATTCTCTAATGTCCAAGTAAGCAATTAATAAAAGATTTTGTAACTTTTGTTTTTTCAATTTGGCAACCTTCTGGCTTGATTATTTCTTTTTTCAATCTCTTCTACTTTTTTTATCATTTGATCAAAATTTATCATTTTTTTATTCTTTGGAAAGTTTTGTGCTTCATAAGCTTTAAATCCATAAGCCATGGGAGTAATTGCATCATCTACATATTTTGCTTTTCTTGCATCAATCCACTTTTTTGTTTTTCCATCTTTTACCCAAATTTTAGCACTCTTTGCCCAGGGAATTTTTCCTTCTTTTAGCCAAAGCACAGCACATCCAATATCATCAAAATAGTAGACTTTATGAGTTTTTGGATTTATAATTTCTGTAGCAAAATCTCTATCACTTAAAACCATTTTACACCGTTCACACATATCTCTATCCCAGTGTACTTTTTGAGGCAAAGAGCTATCTTTTTTTTGACAAGCACCAAAAAAGATACTTATCAAGAAGATGCCAAAAAGCTTACTAGAGTTTTTTATCATCTACCACCTTCCCAAGTTCCATATAAATTTCTCTATTTATAAGTCCTTGCAACTCTTCTGCTCTGTGTGTAATATAAATTGCTAAATATTTATAATCTATATTTTTTAAGAGATTATAAAAATCTTCTCTTGCCTTTGGATCAAGGCTAGCTGTTGGTTCATCAAAAATTAAAATTTCAGCTCTTTTTGCCAAAGCAATCGCAATTAAAAGTTTTTGTTTCATTCCTCCAGAGAGTTTAAAAAAAGGTTTATTTTTATTAGAATCTAAATCTAATCTCATCTTAAATGCTAATTCTTTTACTCTATTTGTAGGAGTATTGGAGCTTTTTTGTATAAAATCAAGAAGTTCTTTTATTGTAAGTTTTATTGGTGGAGGAAGTTGGGGAATAAATCCTACCTTTTTTAAAATAGCAACTCTATCTTTTGAAGGACAAAGACCGTCAATTCTAATTTTACCTTTATCTAAGTGGTAAAATCCCAACATTGATCTTACAAGTGTAGTTTTCCCAGCACCATTTGGACCAAGAAGAGCAATTTTATCTTCTTTTTCTATTTTAAGATCTACTCCATCTAAGACAAAACTCCCCATAAACCTTTTATAAGCTTTTTCAACCTCCACAAATGCCATTAAACAAGGTCCTTCAATCTAAAAGTATAATTATAAGCATCAGTATGGCAGACATCAAAACATCTTCCACAAAGAGTGCAATCTCCATTTACAACAATTTGTTTAGTAATTCCTTTTTCTTTTCTTTCTTTATCATATTTTGGTTTGATAAATTCAATTACATGAGGTTCAAAGCAAGCATCCAAACATGCTCCGCAATGATCGCATTTATTCATATCCCACTGAACTTTTGTAGCACTTACCCATCCAAGCAGATTATAAGTAGTTCCAACTGGACAGATATATTTACACCAAGCTCTTCTTGAATAAAAAACTTCAAAAGCTAAAATTACCAAGACCCAAACAATTGCTAAACTCCATCCATAAACTATAAATCTGCTCAAAATTCCAATTGGATTTATAACTTCAAAAACCAAAAATCCATCAATAAAAGTTACAATCAAAAAGACCGCCCAAAAAGCAAATCTAATATTTGGATTCCAGCTTCTTTCTTTGATTATTTTTTTGCGAACAAGTTTTTGATGCCAATACTCCCCAATTTCACTCAAAATTCCATAAGGACATGCCCAAGCACAAAAGCTTTTTCCACCTACCAAAAGATAAAAAAGAGCAATTGTAACTGATCCAATTATCATATTTGTATGAATTTTGTGGGTAGCTGCCCAAGTTTCAAGTGCAGTAAAGAGATCGATGAGGTGAAATCCAAGAAGCCTTGAACCACTCATTGTCCCTTCCAAAAGCTGAATATCTATATGAAATGAGAGGAAAAATGCAATATTAATCAAAATTACACTAAGCCATCTCCAAAATCTAATCGTTGGTCTAATTTTTCCATCTCTTGTTTTGTAATAAAAGGTGGAAAAAAATGGTGCTCTGATTATCTCTTTAATACTAGCATTATATCTATCCATAATTTTTCCTTTTTATTACTGCTGTTTTGCCTTTTGAGCAAATGAACCAATCTCTTTTGCAAGCGCTTTTAAATCATCTTCGCTCATTTTGGATAAAAGTCCATACATTACATAATTTTTTCTTTTTCCACTTTTAAAATCTTCAAGTGCTTTTAAAACTTTATCTTCACTAAGTCCAATTAATTTTGGTCCAATGATTCCTTCTCCATTTACCCCATGACAAGATGAACATTTTTGTTTATAAAGAGGACTTACCTTAAATGCCATTGCATTTCCTGCTCTATCTCTTAGAGCTTTTAATTTCTTTTCTGCTTCATCTTCTTGCTCTTTTGCCTTATTTACCACCGGTTTTTTTATTTTTGTAGCTTGAGCATTTTTATTTACTGGAACTTCCATTTTTGTTTTTTCGATAATTTGAGCAATTTGTCCAAATCTATCTGCTTCTTTATCAAGATTTATCATAAAAATAATGGCCCATAATGCCAAAAGTGTGGCAACTCCTGCAATTATATGTCTAATCATTTGTTCCCCCTTCTTAACTTTTGAATTTGTTTGTTAAACTCTGCAATCTCATTTGCAATAGATTTTAATTTTGCATCATCCATTTTGGCTACAAGCTGCTTCATTAAGACATTTTTTCTTTTTCCACTTTTAAAATCCATAATCCTTTGATAAATAAAATCCCCACTTTTTCCAAGCAAAGATGGACCAATTACACCATTTGCATAATCATCATGACAAGGGGAACACTTGATTATAAAATCCTTGCTAAGCTTTTTTATCATCAACTCAACTTGAATCCTCTCATATGGAGAGCGGATATTTAAATAAGCATCAAGTGTAGTTCTTTGAGATGATGTATTTTTATTGTACTTATCTATCTCTTTTGACTCTTTTGAATCACTGGTTGTGTTGTAAGTATAATAAAACTTCCCTCCACCAGCCTTTTTACTCTCATCTTGGACTTTTGTCTCTTTGATTGCTCCTTGAGTTACTTTTATCTTTGGAGAAGCATCACTTTTTTGAGAAGTTTTATCATTACTATCTCCTCCACATCCAGCCAACATCAAAGCCCCAAGAGTTAAAACTATTGATAGTCTTTTCATTTTTTATCCTTTTTTCCCATAAACATCTTGATAAGTTTTTCTTGGAATAATTTTTATAGCTTCTGTTGGACAAAGTTCTGCACAAGCTCCACATCCATTACAAGCTTCTCTAATTTCTGGAAGCAAGCCTCCACCTTTTATGCTAATCATTCCAATTGCTTTTGTTGGATCTGGATGGAAAGGACACATATCAGCACAAATTGTGCAAGGTGATTCATTTCTATGTTTTTCAAGTTTAATTAAAAGATCTTTTTGAAGTGTTGCTTTTTCGCTATCATTTGGAGATTTTTGAACTTTATGATTTTTTCTCTCTTCATCTGATAAAACCTTTGTATGCTCATAGATTCTATCAATAGCACTATCTGGGACTTTTTTTGTTTTATCTTTTGCTATACATTTATCTGTATTTACAACAGCAATTCCCATGTGTACAAATTCAATAGAATCGTGTTCATGATCTAAGGCTCCACTTGGACAAGCCAAAATGCAAGGAAAAGCACTACAAAGATAGCAACCTCTTTCTCTTGGCTCAATATAAGCCATTCCAACTCCAACTTTTCCATCAATATCTTCTAAAAGTATTGAATCGTATGGACAAACTTGCAAACATTGTCCACATTTAATACAAAGCCCAATAAATTCTTCTTCAGGAACGGCTCCAGGAGGTCTAAGGCGTGGAGGAGCTGCTTTTAGATAGTTTGCTCCAAAAATTCCTCCAGCCCCAACTAATCCTAAAATTCCAAGACTTGTGACATTTTGGATAAATTTTCTTCTATTTTTATCTGTTGCCATTTTATATTACTCCTTTTTTAGGCTCTTTCATTAAAGGCTTTTTATCTTCTAAAAGCTTTACAGGTTCAGACAAAGGTGCAATTTTTGCTAAAAAATTCATAATAGCAATTACAGGTGAACCGTAAAAAAATTTTACATTTGGATTTAACATCCACATCTTATCGGCGTAATAATAGACTCGGTGTGGAGTATCTCCAATTCCATCTTTATTTTTATCAAAGCCCTCATAACTATCCCAGTAATTTCCTTCCCAATGATTTTTGACAGAATGAAGAGTTACTTGATCATCATCATATACATCTTCAATATTTCCCTTAAAAATATTTCCAACAATATCATTTGCAATGCTTACAGAATGGAAATAGACTCCAACTGAGTTATACAAAATTTCATTATCTTTAATTAAATTTCTCTGATCTGGCTGAAAAGGGCTTCTATCAATATAAAAACCTCTTGCACAATAAATTATGAGATTATTTTTGATTGTAAAATTACTACAATCTTTTAATCCAATTCCAAGTCCAGTAGTTCCAAGAGAATTTTTAATTATATTGTGGGTTGCAATAGAATCTTGGGAATACATAAAAAAGATTCCAACAGAATTATGATCATATTCATTGTAATGAACATAATTTTTTCCTGCATACATAAAATGTAAAGAGTATCTTCCCCACTCTCCTTTGTTGTGGGTAATATAGTTTCCATGACTATACCAAACAACCATATCTCTAGAGTGATTTAAATGGTTATAGCTGATATTATTATCCAAGCTATACCAAAGTCTGATTCCATCGCCTCTAAGGCCCAAAGAAAAAGGTTTAGATTCAATATAGTTGTAAATAATTTGAGATTGATTTACTTGCTCTAAATCTATTCCAAAAAGACAATTTTTAATCTTACAATTTTTTACAGTCACTTTTGAAGCTTTTTTGATTGAAATTGCCGCATCCACTTTTTCATGTTCAGAACCACTGTTTAAAATAGTAAGATTTTTAAGAGTTACAAAAGAACTTCTAATTTTAATTACCGTTCCGTTTCCATCTCCAATAATTTGTGCTTTTTGATCCTTGCCATCTATAATTAAAGGTTTATCAATTACTATATTTCCATAATATTTTCCAGCTGGAAGCTCCAATAAAGAGCCTGGTTTTGCATTATTAATTGCCTCTTGGAGGATATTTTTTGCCTCCAAGACTCCATAAAAAAGCAAGATGACAATCCAAAAAGCCTTCATAACCTCTTAAGCCTCTTCTTGAGCTAATCTTCTAGCCTTTCTTTTGCTAATAATTGCTAGTAAGCTAAACAGAGCAATAGCCAAAAGTATCCAAAAACCTGTTGTTGGATATGAATGAGTAGTAAATTGTGCAACCTTTCCATCTCCAAAGACTGTTGGCATAAAAGGTTTTATCTTAAATGCTCCCCATTGATGCATATGGTGTCCAAACCAGTAGAGCCAATAAGCATAAAATCCTAAGAAAATAATTGGCAAAACTACTGGTATTAGCATCAAAAGATCCAAAATCTTTGAATCATAAAGCATATAAAAGACCATCAAAAGTGCTACTAAAACAAGAGCATAAGGAGCTAGGGCTCTTAAATATGGTGCACCTCGCTCCATTGGATCCATTCCAATGAAGTGATTAATTGTATTCATCTCATGTACATCTCCACTGAATCCATCAAAGTGATAATAGACTGGAATTCCTTCTGGGAAAGCTTCTTTTGGATAGTTTGGAGCTTCAAGTGCCACATACCAAATTGGAGCAGATACCACTCCAATTTCAGCATCTTCAGCTATCATTTTTGCTAAATCTCCAACTGCATCTTTTGGAGTATTTGGACTGACATATTGTCCTTTTTGATAAAAATTCCAAACCTTGTAGCTAATTTTTGGGATTTTATCTTCTTTTCCGACTCTAACTAGCTCTACTACATCGTGAGTTAAGACTGCTGGAATTACAAACCAATAAAGTAGCAATACAAAAGCAATGAAAGTAAACACAATGGATTTTATTTTAGAACTTTTCATACCCTCCATCCTTTTTAAAGATTTTATCTATTTTATAGCAACTGCTTTAAGAAAGTTTTGACACATATCAATTTTAAATAAATTTATAATAAAGATAATTTTTATGAAACTTTCTTAAAGTAGATGCAAAGAGGGGGCATTAAGAGTTTTGCTCCCCTTTTTAAGATTTGACAAATTAGAAGAGGTTTGCGTTTTTGTCAATCCATTTGAAGTATTCAATAATATCTTTGATTTGTTGATCACTCATACCTTGATTTGGCATTCTAAGTTTGAAGTAATCAATCATAGCTTTTACATAAGGATCATTGTATTTACTTGCTGGATCTTTAATAAACTCTGCAACCCACTTCTCACCATTTTCATGTCTTTGAAGTACACCAGTAAGGTCTGGTCCAGAACTAACTTTTCCAATGACATGGCATCCACCACATCCACCTTCATTAAAGGCTTCTTCACCTCTTTTTGCTGC
>Ga0256843_1001128_pt1 | contig 21593 bp, 20 predicted proteins | sample AlvinellametaG_FD_191572 | JGI IMG/M metagenome (GOLD analysis project Ga0256843, IMG submission 191572) | Pompeii worm associated microbial communities from hydrothermal vent at the East Pacific Rise, Pacific Ocean - Alvinella | ecosystem: Host-associated > Annelida > Integument > Unclassified ... | reverse complement strand
CTAATGCTAAAACAAAAAATTGAATAATTATTGTTATTTTATAATTTTATTTAAATTATTTAAAAAACTTATTACTATAGTTATTTCAAACAAACTAGTTAATTTATTCAAAATTTTAAATAAAAATAATTAAAAAAATATGAAAATAAAAAATATAATTTCTTATTTTTTAAAATATTTTATTAATCAAAAACAATAATCTCTTTCTCTTTCTTTATTTTTTTATTTTATTTTTATAACCAATCAAAAATTCTTTCATCGCCTGATTTCTTGGTTCATCTCTGTCAATTTTTTCAATTGCATAATCTAAATCAACTCAAGAATAATTATATTTTTCAAATTTTTCTTTCTCTGGATCAGATTGTTCTGAAAATTCATCGTTAACTAATTCTACTGTAAAACAGTAAATATTTCCTCAAAAATCTTCACCTCGCCTTTTATATTCAATTCTTTTTTTAGCTATTTTTTCTAAAATTTTAAAATTTTTAAAGCCTGTTTCTTCATCTAATTCTCTCAGTAAAGCTGATTCTAAATCCTCACCAGGCTCAACACTACCACCAGGTAAATCATAAAATTTTTCAGAATATTCAATAAGAAAAATTTTTTTCTTATCATTTAATAAAATAGCTTTTACAATATCTTTTTGTTTTTTTATTTTCATATTTTGGTTTTAATCTATTTTTCTCACTATTACCGACTTAAAATACTGTTCTTGAAAAGCAGTTTTTTTACGAATTTCATCATCAGAAATTTTTTCTAATTCTTTTGGAACCACAATAAGCTTATCATCGTCATCATCTAGACGATGAATGATAGCCACACAAAGCCCTTCAAATTCATCAACCAGCTCACCCACTCCCAAAAGATAGGCATCTAATTCTTCCCCATCCGGGGCCTTAGTCCCAAGAACAAAACCATAATTTACCTCATAGAGAAAATTATGTTTTGGATGCCTTGAATTTAAAGGTCGATCTATTTTTATCTTCACGACCTTCCCCAAAAATTCTTTGGAATAATCTCCCGCTTTTATATTTTTATTCAACATATTTTTATATTATATTTTTTAATATTTTTTCTTTTAACTCTACACTTTTTGGAAATTTCAACAATAAGTTTAAATCATATTTTAAAGCATACAACTTCAATCTTTTATCTAAATTATCGAAATCAAATAATTCAGGATAAAATTCCTTAAATCACAAATCTATTTTTTGATAATTTTCAATGTCAATTTTTTCTTCAACCTCTTCAGTAGCAAATTTTAAAGGATTTTCTTTTATTTTATATACCATATCTAGAACAAAATCTATTGAATAAATATCAACAGCTTCAAAATCCAATATAGCTGAAATATTGTTACTTTCATCAATCAAAAAATTATCAAAATGGATATCCCAATAAACCAAAGCTTGTTTCTCATCTTTCAAAAAATGAATGTTTTTACCAATAAACTCTCTAATATTTCTTAGTTCTGTAAAAGTTAATATTTTATTTTTCTCAATTTCCAACAAAATCTTATAAAAGTCACTTTCATTTTCTCTCATTCATGATACTTTAGAAAAATTAAACTTTTTTATAAAACCACTTAATGGCTCAGAATTTATATGCTTTAAAATATTAGTGATTTGTTTAATTAAATTTTTTCTTTGAATATCATCCAATAAATCTCACTTTTGATAAAGATTAACACCTTTAACTTTCTCTAAAATCAAATACTTTTTATCTATAATATTTTTATCAAAACCAGCACTAACCACCTTAGGCACAGGTGTCTTTGTTGAAAAAGATTTCAGAAAAAAATATTCTTTTTCAAAATTTAATTCATTCTCTTGATTTTTATATATCTTCAAAATATATTTTTCATCAATTTGATAAATATCATTAGTAAAGCCAATATTGATTTTTTTAATCTTTCCAGTATTCAAATTATGAAAATTAAATATATTCTTTATATCTTGTTTAACCATTTTTTTCTAATTTTAACATTTTTCAAAAAATAAAAAAAGCCGCCTTGTGTTGGCGAATAGCTACTTTCCCCAATTAAGAGTATCATCACCAGTACCAGGCTTAACTTCTGTGTTCGGAATGAGAACAGGTGTACCCCTGGCCTCTAATCACCAACACAAAGCGTCCTTTTTTAAACCATCTCTTACGAGGGTTCAATGCTAAAGTCAAACAAAGTTCAACTTTAGCATTGAACCTACAACTAAATATTTGAAAAGCAATGTAGGATTGAATTCTGTTCTTGAAAATTTTTAACGAAAATATTTTCTCAATGAATTAGTACTTCTCGGCTCAATCTATCTCTAGACTTACACCTAAAGCCTATCAACCTAGTCATCTTCTAGGGATTTCAAATGAAACCTAATCTTTGAGTTGGCTTCGCTCTTAGATGCTTTCAGAGCTTATCCATTCCCAACTTAGCTACCCAGCCGTGCTCTTGGCAGAACAACTGGTACACCAGAGGTCAGTCCACCCCGGTCCTCTCGTACTAGGGGCAGATCTCATCAAGTTTCGACGCCTGCAATAGATAATAGCCAACCTGTCTCACGCATGTTTTTCTAGATGTTTCCATCAGCATGGACTATAGCTTCATAGATATTTAACTTCTGCCTTTTATCTATGTCTAACACTTAGTCTCTCAGGGCTCAAATATTTTATTTGATTCCCTCCCAATCGGCTTTTCAGCTTTTCAGGATATCAGTTAGATTCTTACTGTTTTTTAAACAGCACCGCCGTTTAAGTTGGTTATTACGAGATTTTTTCTAAAATCTCAAAACGAAAAGACCCATTTATTCCAAGGAATAATTAAGATAACAACTCGATGGTTCAGAGTAATCGAGTATTCATCTAAAGATAAATACTCAACGGTCTGAACCCAGCTCGCGTACCCTTTTAATTGGCGAACAGCCAAACCCTTGGGACCTGCTCCAGCCCCAGGATAGGATGAGCCGACATCGAGGTGCCGAACATCGCCGTCGCTCTGGACGCTTAGGCGATACCAGCCTGTTATCCCCAGGGTAGCTTTTATCAGATAATTTTCCGCAGTATCTAAAACCAACGGAAAGTTCACTATGCTCCACTTTCGTGACTGCGCGGATCTTACTCCTAGCAGTAAAGCTCGTTTATGCCATTACACTATCGGCACGGTTTCCATTCGCGCCTAACGAACCTTTAGGCCCCTCCGTTACTCTTTAGGAGGGGAGCGCCCCACTCAAACTACCTGCCAGATACTGTCCCCATGAGTTTTTTCCTCATAGGTTAGGACTTACACAAGTAAAGGGTAGTATCTCACTGACGACTCACATATCCCCGAAAGGATATGCTCAAAGTCTCCTACCTATGCTGCGCAGTACTCACATAAGCCCAATACCAAGCTGTAGTAAAGCTCCTGGGGTCTTTTCGTCCCACTGCAGGTAACCGGCGTCTTCACCGGTATTGCATTTTCACCGAGCTAGTCCTCGAGACAGTACCCCACTCGTTACGCCATTCGTGCACGTCGGAACTTACCCGACAAGGAATTTCGCTACCTTAGGACCGTTATAGTTACGGCCGACATTGACCGGGGCTTATATCAGTCAGCACTCAAATTAAAAATCCGAGCACCGCCAATATTTAACCTTCCGGCATTGGTCAGGCGTCACCCCCTATACATCCTCTTACGAGTTCGCAGGGAGCTGTGTTTTTGGTAAACAGTCGGCAGGGTGTCTTTCGCTGCGGCCTTCCCAGCAAGCTGGGTTAGGCGAGCCTTATCCCAAAGTTACGGCTGCTATTTTGCCGAGTTCCTTGAGGACTAATCACTCGTTCGCCTTGGTCTTCTCGACCTTACCACCTGAGTTGGTTTCGGGTACGGTTTCTAAATAATTAAGCTTAGAAGTTTTTCTTGGAAGGCTCTTCACTAGTTTTATTCTTCCGAAAAAGAATATTCAGCCGATAATCGATTGTATGTGTAGTCCGGATTTTCCTAAACTACCAATCTTATTACCGCCCACTCACCATGTCCGTAGGCAAGCACTAATTTATTTCCTCCGTCACTCCATCGCATTATTTAGAAGTCAAGGAATATTAACCTTGTATCCATCGTCTTCGGCTTTCGCCATTGACTTAGGTACCGACTAACCCATCGCTGATAAGCATTGCAATGGAACCCTTGGTATTTCGGCGGGAGGGTATCTCACCCTCCTTGCGGTTACTCGTGCCAACATTCTCACTTCTGTACGCTCCACCGTGGCTTACGCCTTCGGCTTCATAGCAGAACAGAACGCTCTCCTACCACTGATACAAAAGTATCAATCCTAACCTTCGGTACTATACTTTAGCCCCGATCATTTGCGGCGCCAAGTCTCTAGGCCAGTGAGCTGTTACGCTTTCTTTAAAGGATGGCTGCTTCTAAGCCAACCTCCTGGATGTACAAGAGACAAGACAACCTTAAGTGCACTTAGTATAGATTTAGGGACCTTAGGTTTAGGTCTGGGCTGTTTCCCTTTCGACCACAGGAGCTTCGCCCCCTGAGTCTAACTGCTGAGCTATTAACCATTAGTATTCGAAGTTTGATACAGATGGCGAGGTTTCCCCCTATCCATCCGTGCCAGAGCTCTACCCCTAATGGGAACACTCAACGCCAGTCCTAAAACTGTTTCGGAGAGAACCAGCTATTACCGGATTCGATTAGCTTTTCACTCCTTACCACAAGTCATCCCCGCGTATTGCCCACGCGTGGGTTCGGTCCTCCCACTATCTTTCGATAGTGTTCAACCTGCTCATGGCAAGCTCATCCGGCTTCGGGTCCAGTATATAAAACAAACGCGCTATTCACACTCGGTTTCCCTATGCCTCCACGACAAAGTCGTTTAAGCAAGCTATATATACTGACTCGTTGGCTCATTCTTCAATAGGCACGCCGTGACGGAATAAATTCCGCTCCGACTCCTTGTAGGTATATGGTTTCAGATCTATTTCACTCCCTTTTCAGGGTTCTTTTCACCTTTCCCTCACGGTACTTGTTCACTATCGGTCTGATAAGATATTTAGCCTTAGCAGTTAGTCCTGCTAGATTCACCCCGGCTATTGATGTCCTGGGCTACTCAGGAATATAGATAATGAAGATATAAAACTTTCGAATACAGGACTATCACCTTCTATGGTTTAGCTTCCCAGCTAATTCTTCTAGCTTCATATTTTGTAACTTCACTCGTAAAGACATCTATATCCTACAACCCCCAAAAAGAAAATCTTTCTAGGTTTGGGCTCCTCTGCTTTCGCTCGCCGCTACTTACAGAATACTTGATTTAGTTTCTATTCCTCTAGGTACTGAGATGTTTCACTTCCCTAGGTACGCTTCTCTAAGCACTTATGTCAAAGAGATGATAGAGGTTTGCTCTATCGGGTTTCCCCATTCGGAAATTCCCGGGTAATAACGCTGTTTGGCAACTTCCCGAGACTTATCGCAGCCTTACTACGTCCTTCATCGCTCTTATCAGCCAAGGCATCCCCCATATACCCTTATGAAAATTTCGTTAAAAATTTTCAAGACTCAATTGAGTAACCTACAATATTTGTAAATTCTATTTTTATCTAGACGATAAAAATGCAATTTACCTGCTTTTCAATATTTAGTTGTCAAGGTTCAATGTTGTTCTCAAAATAAAATCTCAAGAACAACGAAGAGTATTATAACTTTTTTTTAAAAAAAAGTCAAATTATTTTTTTAATATTTTGTTAATAACTTGTGGATAAAAAAATAACAACATAATATTAAATTATTCTGTTGTTGTTTTGTTTTGTTTTTCTTGATTTTTTATTTTATTTTCATCAATTAAAACTTCTTTTACCTTATTATCTCCACTATTTTCTTCAATTTGATTTTTAGCATTTAAGATATCATCACTATTTGTTGGTAAAAAAGGATTTGTTTTACCTGGTAATATATCTACACTTCGTGGTTCAATATAAACTAAATCATCTAAACTTAGAATATAACTATTTTGATTTTTACCTTTTTCCAAAACTTCTGTATCTAATTTAATATTTTTTATTTTTTCTAAAATATTTGTTATTTCTTTAACTTCAGGATCAACTGTATAATCTTCTATAACAACATCTTTTTCTTCATTACTTTTAAAATGATTATAAATGAAAAATAAAATAAATAATGATACAACTGCTATAATAATTGTTTTTTTATTCATATTTTTTTTAATAATCTTCTGTTTTGTTAATTCAATATGTTCTTACAACAATGTCTACCTCATATAAATCATTCGTAAAATCATTAAATTCTTGATTATTTTTATTAATTTTAGGAGATTGTAAGTTTATCGAAACAATATCAACAATCCTTAATGAATGATAAATTTCATCAATAAACTTCTTTAAACCATCATAATTTGTTGTTACATGAAAACTTAAATCAATACTTTTATAATCTTTTTTTGAGGTTATTTTTATAACATTTTTGTCTGTCTTATTTTTTTTCTTAGCTTCTGTATTTTCAACAATCTGAATATTCGTCATCCCACTAATACCACTAATTCTTGTTTTTATACTATCAATATAATTAACAAGCCAGACATTTTCAACATTTTCAGTAATCATTTTTTTTATTTTTGCTATTTTATCACCATATTTTACATTTATTTTTGTTAATTCATCAAATAATTCTTCTCTTTTTTTATCAATCTGCCTAACATTATCAGTTTTTAATTCAATTTTTTCTAAAACTTTTTTTAAATTTTGAATTCCTTGATGATCTTGTCTATCAATTATATTTTTACTTTTATCACCAGAATATACAGGGTCTATATAAAGATAAAAAATTAAAACTGATACCACTAGCAAGATTATAGATATAATTCCATTCATATTTCTTTATTATTTTTATTAATTTAATATAATTTTTCTTTTGTTAAAAACCTTTTTTTAATTTTAAAGTTTAAATCAAATGTTACTCTATTTTTATCATCTCTATTTATATTTAAGAACATAAAATCTTCAAACCTAGGTCCACCACTTAAATATTCTTCTTTTTGTTTCACCAAATCTGCTGGTGTTAATGTTACACCTTGAAGAGTTACATCAACTATATCACCATCAACACTTAAATCCATATTTGTATAATAAACAGTAGGAATCGTTTTTAATTCCAAATAATTAAATATTGGTATTAAATATTGATGATTGTTTAGTAATTCATTAGAAACTTTAAGTTTTTTATTTAAATCAAATATTTTAGAAAAGGTATGAATTGTATTTGTTTCTTCTAATGCTTTAAATACTTTTTTTTCTTCATCTATAGAATTTAATAAATTCTTTTCTCAAAGAAAAACACCAACAGCAACAACAACAGAACTCAAAAATACAATAAGAGATACCAGAAAAAATATATTGACACCAGCCCCAAAAATTGCCTTTCTTTTTACCTTCTGAATTTCTTTTTTAGGTATAAAAGATGACTTTATAACTTCTACCATAATAATAATTATATCTTAATTTAATTAAAAAAACAACCATATAATTTATTTATAAAAAATTATTTTAACAAATTATTTAACAAATCTTTTTTAGTTGAATTAATATTGTTTTTTGTTTTGTTTTGTTTTTCTAATTTTAAAATATTATTTATTTTTTTTTTATCTAATTCAATTTCTTTTTTTGTTTTTTTATTATTTTCAACTAACTTATTAAGATAATCTATTTTTTTTGCTGTATTTTGAATATTAATGTTTTTCTTCTGCGAATTATTATCTTTTAAAGAATTTGAATTTTTTGTCTGAACCAAAAAATATTTAAAATACAATCAATAAACAAATAAAATTAAAAATATAATCAATAAAATAACTAAAATTAAAGTACCAAGCTTCTTAATTTTTTTTACTTCCTCTCCATTATAATAATTTAACATAAAATAATTATAACACTTTAAAAAATAAAAAACAAAAAAACTACGTTATATAAGTAGTTTTAATCATATTATCAATATTGATAAAAACAAAAAACTTTATTTTGTCCCGTTTATTCCACCAAGATATTTAATTTCTTGATTCGAATCTAGAAATTCTCTTTTGTAAAATATAAATTTAAAATATAAAAGAAATTAAATACCAGATGTAAGGTATATCATCCAAAACCAATCTCATTTTCCAGTCTATGAGATTAAAGACCTGTTCTAGTAAGAACAATCAACCTTTAAACTCGTTTTATATAAAACAAGCAACTTCTTTGAAATAATCCACGACCAGCTTCCGCTAGCCGTGCCTTGTTACGACTTAGTCCCTGTCATTGAATTCACCTTAGTCCGTGACTAGCACGACCTTTGGGTGCTTCCAACTCCCTTGACTTGACGGGCGGTGAGTACAAGACTCGAGAACATATTCACCGCAGTATAGCTGACCTGCGATTACTAGCGATTCCAACTTCATGAGGGCGAGTTGCAGCCCTCAATCCGAACTTAGGCCATGTTTGAAGGATTGGCTCAGGGTTACCCCGTCGCGACCCGTTGTCATGACCATTGTATCATGCGTGCAGCCCAAGGCATCAAGGGCCATGCTGATCTGGCGTCATCCCCACCTTCCTCCCAGCACTCAATCGTCAATTTTTAAAAATTAAAAACTGAGTGCTGGGCAGTCTCGTCTGACACGTATAACAGACGACGAGGGTTGCGTTCGTTTCCCGACTTAACGGAACAGCTCAAGCCACGAACTGACGACGACCATGCAGCACCTGCTTTAGCACAATATCTACCATGTGTTTCCACTGCGTAGCCTGACTAAAGTTTCTAGCCTTGGTAAGGTTCATCGTGTATCATCGAATTAAGCCGCGTGATCCACCGCTTGTGCGAGTCCCCGTCTATTCCTTTGAGTTTTAGCCTTGCGACCGTACTCCCCAGGCGGCATACTTAACGCGTTAGCTTCGCCTCTCAAGGGGTTGATTCCTTAAAAAGCCAGTATGCATCGTTTAGGCCCTGGACTACTGGGGTATCTAATCCCATTCGCTACCCAGGGTTTCGTCCCTCAGCGTCAGAAACGAGCCAGTGTGCTGCCTTCGCTTTTGGTGTTCCCCATGATATCAACGGATTTCACCCCTACACCATGAGTTCCGCACACCTCTCTCGCTCTCTAGTTTAGCCGTTTCTTTCGCCTGTCCCGAGTTGAGCTCGGTGCTTTAACGAAAGACTAACTAAACCGCCTACGGACCCTTTACGCCCAATGATTCCGGATAACGCTCGGGGCTCACGTATTACCGCTGCTGCTGGCACGTGATTAGCAGCCCCTTATTCATGAGATAACGTCAATAAACTTCCTCTCTCATAAAAGGTCTTTACACCCCGAAGGGCTTCATCGACCACGCTGTGTCGCTCCGTCAGACTTTCGTCCATTGCGGAATATTCTCGGCTGCTGCCTCCCGTAGGAGTATGGGCCGTGTCTCAGTCCCATCGGTGGGGGTCAGGCTCTCACCTCCCCTAAGCGTCGTAGCCTTGGTAAGCCATTACCTTACCAACTAGCTGATACTCCGCAGGCCGATCCCAAAGCGATAAATCTTTACTCCGAAGAGACTATCAGGTATTACCCTATCTTTCGATAGGCTATCCCTGACTTTAGGGTACGTTCCTACGTGTTACTACCTCGTCCGCCGGTCCGTACTTTTCCGAAGAAAAGCCGATCCCTCGACTTGCATGCCTTATCCACACAGCCAGCGTTCATCCTGAGCTAGGATCAAACTCTTATTAAAAATAGTGGAATAAACGAAACAAAATAAAATTTTCTATTTTTTACTCTATCAATATTGATAACTTTAACTATAATTTCTTATAGTTAGTTAACTTTTTTCAAAGAACAACAGATGGTATTATAACTTTTTTTTAAAAAAAAGTCAAATTTTTAATACTCTTTTATGTTAATAAGATGTGGATATCTTTTATATTTTTATAAATATATGATTTTTTAGTATATTTTTATAATAAATAATGTTAAAATTAGAAAATGAGAAAAAAACAAAATGAATATTATGATGTGGCAGTTATTGGTGGTGGGCCCGCAGGAATGATGACAGCAGCAATTGCGGCAGAAAATGGTTTAAAAGTGATTTTGTTAGAAAAAAATGATAGTTTAGGAAATAAATTAAGAATTACTGGTGGTGGTCGTTGTAATATTACAAATGCAACTTTTGATTACAAAAAGTTTTTGGAAAAATTTCCTGAGGCTAAAAAATTTCTTTATTCTCCCTTTTCTAAATTTTCTGTAAAAGATACCTTTGAATTTTTTGAAAAAAATGGTTTAGAATTGGTTACCGAAGCACGAAATAGAGTTTTTCCGAAGAGTCAGAAAGCTATTGATGTGGTTAAAACTTTGATAAAAAAGATTCGAAAAAATAAAGTTGAGGTTTTAACAAGAGCAGAAGTTGTAGATTTACGAAGAACTGGTGATGGTTCAAATAAAATTGAAGCTTTATTGTTAAAGGATGGTCGAAGAATTTTTGCTAAAAATTTTGTCATTGCTACGGGTGGTGTGGCCAGCCCAAAAACTGGTTCTACAGGGGATGGTTTTCGTTGATTAAAAAAACTTGGTTTAAAAGTTAAAAAACCAAATCCAAATATCGTTCCTTTGAAAACAGATTCAAAAATATTTCATAGTATTTCTGGAACCGCTTGAAATAATGCAGGAGTGAAATTTTTGTTGAATGGAAAAACAAAAATAAAAAAAACAGGACGAATTTTATTTACCCATTTCGGGTTATCAGCTCCTTTGATTTTAAACTCGGCTTATGAAGTTAAAAAACTTTTGGCACAAGGAAGAGTCGAAGTGGTTTTAGATTTATTTCCAGATTTGGATGAAGCCAAGTTGGACAAAAAAATTTTAAAACTTTTTGAAGAAAATAAAAATAAAATTTTGAAAAATGTTTTACCAGAATTGCTTCAAAAGAAACTTTCTGAGGCTGTTTTGACTTATTCAAAATTAGGGATTGCTAATAAAAAAGTTAATGAAATAACTAAAGACGAGCGAAAAAATCTAGTTCGTATTTTAAAAAATATCAGGATGACTATTACTGGAACTTTAGGGATGGAAAGAGCTGTGATTGCTGATGGTGGTTTGGAATTGGATGAAGTTGATACTAAAACGATGAAGGTGAAGGGTTGAGATAATTTGTATGTTGTGGGAGATGTTTTAAATATTAACAGACCGTCAGGTGGATATTCTTTGCAGTTGTGTTGAACAACAGGTTTTGTAGTGGCTGATGCTTTGAAAAATATGGTTGAGAAAAAATAAAAATATTGGTGGCGCAACGAAGTTGCGCCACCAATATTTTTATTTTTTCTCAAATTCTATAATAAACTATGAAGTGTATCTAAAAGATTTTCTTCATCAAATTTATCTTTAAAAATATCATCTAAATCACTTATTAATTTTTTAAATTCAGAAGTCTCGTTTAAAAGTTTTTTAGTTTTTTGAAAATATTCTTTATTGATTTTTGATTTCATTTTTTCATAAATATTTGTAAAATTTTTTTCAAAATCATTTAAGAATATTTTTTGTTTTTTTGATTCAACAACTTTTAAAAAACTTTTTAACTGCAATAAAATCTGTTCGAAAAAACTAACCAAAACAATTAATTCTTTTAACCTTATGATTTCTTTAGATGATGAGTTTAAAATTGATGTTGGTCATACAAAGATAAATCTTGGAAAATTTTCAATTTTAGCCATAAAGTCTTTTGATGAATCTTGAGATGATAGATGAAAATATTTTGTCGAACAAAATTTGTTTTCATAAAAATTTGAACGAATTTCATTAAGCTTTTTGTTTATAGTCATTGAAGTTGTTACATCAACACCCATTACCATATTTCCTTGAATGCTTTCCTGATAATTTTCTATTTTTACAATTTCACCTTTTATTTTTTCGGGAAAATATAAAAAGAAATCCATCTTTTTTACAAAATCAACATATTCTGGAGTTTTTTGTAAAAAATTTCATACTTCATTTGGAAAGATTTGTTTAAATCATAGGGTTAAAATTTCCGCAGTTTCTTTTTCTGCTTTTTCAGCAATTTCTCCATTTACCTTTTCACCTTTAAATCCACCACCTGTTTTTAAATAGTTGCGGTAATTTGCATCCCTCATAAACATATTACTAGGAACATATTTTTTAAAATCCTCAACACTTTTTGGTGTTAAAAAATTTTGTTCTTCCTGTTTAAGTTTTTCACACATATTAATATTTTAACAAAAAAATATTAGAACACAAAAAAATTTTTTTGTAAGTTTCATTTTTTTTTAAAAAGTTTTATAATAGAAATATCACTTTTAAAAAGTGTAGTGAGTAATAAAAAAAATATGACAGAATTAAAAAATAATCAAAACCCAAAAGGTTTGTGTGTGAATGACTTGAAATTGTGAGACGATCCAATTGTTTTCGACGAGTCTCAAGAAGATATTTTAGTGGAAACTGATAAAAGATTCGTAATGTTTCCAATCGAACACCAAGATATGTGAGATTTTTACAAAATGGCAGAAGCATCATTTTGAACCGCAGAAGAAATTGATTTATCGCAGGATATTACAGATTGAGAAGAAAAACTAACTGATTCTGAGAGACATTTTATTTCTTATGTTTTAGCTTTTTTTGCCGCTTCTGATGGTATCGTAAATGAAAATTTGGCTTTAAATTTTATGAATGATGTAAAATATCCAGAAGCTCGAGCAGTTTATGGATTTCAAATTGCTATTGAAAATATTCACTCTGAAACCTATTCTCTTTTAATTGATACTTATATTAAAGACCGTGAAGAACGGGATAAACTTTTTAATGCTATTTCTACTATTCCTTCGGTGATGAAAAAAGCAAAATGAGCTTTAAGGTGGATAAAATCACCGTCATTTCACGAAAGATTGGTGGCTTTTGCAGCTGTAGAGGGAATTATGTTTTCAGGTTCTTTTGCTGCCCTTTTCTGGTTGAAAAAAAGAGGCTTGATGCCAGGTTTGACTTTTTCAAATGAGCTAATTTCCAGAGATGAGGGAATTCATACAGATTGAGCTTGTTTGATTTACAAAAATCATTTGAAATTTAAGCTTCCAGAAGAAAGAGTTCGGGAAATTATTTCTTCTGCAGTTGATTTTGAAAAAGAATTTGTGGAGGAAGCTATTCCAGTTTCTTTGATTGGAATGAAGGCAAAAGATATGAAACAATATCTTGAATTTGTAGCTGATAGATTAATGATTTCTTTAGGATATTCGGCTATTTATGATGCTAAAAACCCATTTGATTTTATGGATATGATTTCTTTACAAGGAAAAACAAATTTCTTTGAGAAAAAAGTTGCAGAATATCAAAAAGCAGGTGTGAAAAATACTGGAGACAGTGGTGGAGAAAAATTTTCTTTGGATGAAGATTTTTAAAAAATTATGTTATAATTTTTTTTATGAATTTTTTTATATTATTATTTTTAATCTTTATAATAACTGCTTTTGTTTTGTTTTTTAAAAATCAAAACAAAAATATATTTAAAGAAGAAGAAAAATTGAAGGGGTTTTTTGAAAAAAAAGAATATTTTTTTGAAAAAACAGAAAAAATTTTTTGAGATATTTTAAATAAAAATAACTATAATAATTTTATTTTATTATCAAAAGTAAGAATGGAGGATATTGTAAAAGTTGGCAAAAATATAAGTTGAGAAAATAAAGCTATAAAAAGAAATTATATAAAATCAAAACATTTTGATTTTGTAATACTTGATAAAAATGGAAAAATTTTAACGATAATTGAGCTTGATGGAAAAAGTCATAATTTAGAAACACAGAAAAAATATGATCAAATTAAAGATGAAATCTTAAAAAATGTTAATTTAAAACTTTTTAGAGTAAAAATTGGTGAAAATTTTGAAGAAAAAGTTAAGGAAATTTTTAACTTTATTAAAAGTTAATTTTTTCATTTAAAAACAAAATGTTATAATTTCAAATATTATGCGAACAAATATAGTCCATCCTGGAGCTAAAGAATTAGTTTATGAGATTCGGGGAATTGTAGCTTTAGCTCAGGAATTTGAAAAATTAGGAAAGAAAATAATTTGAGAAAATATTGGTGACCCTTTAACAGCGGGAGAAAAATTACCTCTTTGGTTGAAAAAGATTGTTAATGAAGAAACAAAAAAAGATGAGTCATATGCTTATTGTCCGACGAAGGGTGTTTTGGAGACACGAGAGTATATTGTGAAGAAACGAAAAGAACAAAAAATAAAAATAGATGTTGAAGATATTTTGTTCTTCAATGGTTTAGGAGATGCAATTGCTACAATATATTTTTACATTAACAAGCATTCACGAGTTATTGGACCAAATCCAGCTTATCCAGCTCATTCTTCGGCTGAATCTGCTCGAGTTGGCGAAGACCATATTTCATACAAATTAGTTCCAGAAAAAAATTGAGAGCCAGATTTTCAAGATTTAGAAAATAAGATAAAATACAATCCTGTGATTTCAGGAATTTTAATTATTAACCCAGGAAATCCGACATCAAAAACTTTTTCTAAAGAAACTTTAGAAAAATTTGTAACTTTGGCAGAAAAATACGATTTATTTTTAATTGCTGATGAAGTTTATGCAGATTTAGCTTATGATAAAGAAAAATTTGTTTCAATGGCAGAATTAAAAAAAGATGTTCCTTTAATTTTAATGAAAGGTTTATCAAAAGAAGTTCCTTGACCAGGAGCTCGTTGTGGTTGAGTAGAATTTTACAACAAAGACAAAGACAAAAATTTTAATGATTTTACTGAGTCTATTGTTAATGCTAAAATGTTGGAAGTCTGTGCTACAACTTTACCCCAAAGAGTTTTGCCAAAAATTTATGAATCAAAAGATTTTGAAAAATATACAAAAAAAAGAATTCAGAAATATATAAAAAGAGCTGAGTTTGCTTACAATGTTTTTAGTCAAAATGAAAATTTATTGGCACCAAAGCCAGACGGGGCGTTTTACTACACCATTGTTTTTAAGAAAAATATTTTAAAGAAAAAATTTAAATTAAATATTGAAAATAAAAAAATTGAAAAACGTTTAAATAAAACTTTGAAAAAAGTAAAAGATTTAGACAAAAGATTTGTTTATTATTTGATGGCTGAAACTGGAATTGTCACTGTGCCACTTTCAGGTTTTAATTCTGATGAATTAGGTTTTCGAATAACTTTGTTGCAAGAAAATGATAAACTTTTTGAAAAAATAATTTTAGAAATTAATGAAAAAATTAATGAGTTTTTGAGTTCTTAATTTTTTTAAAAAACAGGATGAAAATTTGCTTCGCAAATTTTCATCCTGTTTTTTATTATTTTAATTTTTCACGTATTTCTTGAATTTTTTTCTCCATATCTAAGTCTTTAAATTTTCCCGTAAATTTAATTTCATTATTTGATTGTTTAAACCATTTATTCACTCCGTTGCCCGGTCCCCCTTCACCATTTTCATCATATCTTTTTTTAATTTTCTCATATTTTTTTTCTTTTCCCTTCTCTTCTGTTTTAGAATTTAAATTTGTATTTTGGTTAATTTCATTTTCAAAATCACTTATGGCTGAAGAAGTATAAGCACTAGCGTCACAAGCCAAATACATTTCTAATAAATCAAAAATTTTTTCTTCACTTTTTCCAGTTATTTTTGCAATTTCTTTTATTTCGTTGGTAAATTTATCAACAGGATAAAAATTATTTAATAATGCTCCAAAATTTTGACTTCCTTCTCCTAAAAGCCATAAAGCTACAGAATTTTTTTTATCTTTGTTTTGATCTTTTGAAAATAAATTTCCTAAAATTTCCTTAGCCATCTCTTCAGTTTTTTCGATTTCTTTATTTTTTCATATTTTTTTAGCTACATTATTTTTTTTTAATTCTTGAACTTCTTCATCTACTTTTCCAATATCGTGAATAGTTAATAAGGTTAAAAAATCTTTTAAATTGAAAATATTATTTTGTAAAACCTCTTTAAATTGTGGGTAAAATTTAGCAAATTGATTAATTACTATTTTCGTGTGTAAATCTAAATTATAACCCTCAACCAAACCAAGATCTTTTTTATACGGGTTGTTGTAAATTTCATTTAATTGTTTTTTTGTAGCTTCATAAAAAACTTTTGCTACAATTTTTGGTTGATTTTCAAAATTTTCAAGAATTTCATCAGTTTTGTTTCAAATTTTTATTAAATCTTTGAAATTAATCTGTTTTAAATTTTCTTTTGATATATACTCTTTCATAGATTGATTATAACATAACAGGATGAAAATTTGCGAAGCAAATTTTCATCCTGTTATTTTTTAAATTTTTAAAAATCAATTTTTTCATTTTTACGAATCAAATTTAGAAAATATTTTCTTAAATATCAAACAAAAAATATTAAGTAAAAAATTATAACAAAGGTAAAATTTAAATCAAATTTTAAAACTGCATATTTAAAATTTGAAAAGATATCTACGATTCATAAAAAATATCTTAAAATTAAAAATTCAAAAAAACCAAAGATTATGGCAATATTTCAAGAAAAAGATGATATGAGTAAAATTAAAAGCCCGAAAATCATTACTGGAGTTAATAAAGTTAGAACTAAAATATTTACCACCGGTGCAATTATAGAAATTTCGCCCATTAAATAAATTAAAAATGGAAAAATAAAAATTTCTACGGATAAAGTAGCGATTAAAATTTCACGAATTAATTTTAAAATTTTATTTTCAGTTTTTGGAATTTTTTTATCTAAAACTGGACTTAAAAGTAAAAGTCCTAAAGTAGCTAAAAAAGAAAGTTGAAACGATGGGTCATAAAATAAATACAAAGGATTTCAAAGAAGAATCAAAAAAGCTGATATAAAAAGTAGTCGAATAGCTTCAGTTCTCTTTCCAAGATAATTTCCAATAAAAACCAGAAAAGCCATCAAACCTGCTCTTAATACTGTCGCGCTTGCCCCAACCATTAACATAAAAAGGGCAATGGAAGCGATGGCTAAAAAGAGAGAAATTTTTCGATTTAAAACTCCAAGTAAAATTACAATAACAGAGGCTAAAATTGTTAAATTAAAACCAGATAAAACAACAATATGTATGACGCCAGTTTTTCGAAATTTTTCCAATCACTCATTACCGAGATTTTCTTTTGCACCTAATAAAATTCCAGACAAAAGTTTTGCTTCATCTCCGCCAATAATTTTATCAATTCTTTCAATTAAGTTATTTTTAAAATTGTATAATTTTTCTTTCAGTCAGTTCCCTTGATGTTCAGAAATTTTTTGAATATTTTTAATTCTTAATTCATATAAAACACCGTCTTTTCGTAAAAAATTTTCATAGTCAAAGTTTTGAAAATTATCTATTTTTTTAATTCAAGCTTCAACTCGAACCTTGTCACCATAATTGTAAAAAGGAACTTTTGGAACCATAGCTAAAAATTTTAGATTATTTTCTGGATTTTCTAAAATTATTTTTGTTCGATAAGATTTTTCTTCTGGCTCTTCAGAAACAATAAAACTTTGAGTGATAAAATTATTTATTTTTGAATAATCTATTTGATGTTTTGATGCAAAAAATTGGTATCTTAAAAAACCTAAAACGAAAAATAATAATACTGTAAAATAGAAAAAATATAAATTTTTCTTTTTGAGTAAAAAATTATTTAGAGCTAAGACGAATAAAACTAAGGCGATAAAAAGAATAAATCAAAAATTTAGTGAATGAAAATAAAAAGCAAAAATTATTCCAAGAATAAAACTTGTAACAAAATAATAGAGAAAATCCGCTGTTTTCATAAAAATATTTTAACATTTTTGATTTTAAAAATAAAAAATATTTTTAAAAATTTATCAAGAAAAAAAAGAAAAGAAAAAATTTGCGAAGCAATTTTTTTCTTTTTTCATTGCGCGACCGAAGAGACTCGAACTCTCAGCCTCCCGCGTGACAGGCGGGTGCTCTAACCAATTGAGCTACGATCGCATGTTGTATTTCAAGGGGGGCTTGAAATACAACATATTGTTTTTTTTAGAAAACAACACGAATATTATAGCAAAATTTGAAAAAAAATCAAGTTTTTGTTTAAAATTATAAAAATGTTATAATTTTAAAATGATTAATTTTTTAAAAAATAACAAAAATATTTTAGCTAGAATAGCTTTATTTGTAGTTTTTGTCTGATTTGGTTTATTAAAAATTTTAGATTTAAGCCCTGCAGAAACTGTAGTAAAAAATTTATTTTATAGTGTTCATTTAGATAGTTTAATTAATTTTAAAACATTCTTTTATTATTTGGGTTGATTTGAAATTTTAATTGGTTTTGGAATTTTAATAAATAAATTTAGAAAATTTATATTTTGATTATTTTTCATTCATATGATGACAACATTTGGTCCAGCTATTTTTGATGCGAAACATTTTTGAAATGGTTTTGGAGTTCTAACTTTAGAAGGACAGTACATTGTCAAAAATTTAGTCTTAATAATGTTGGGAGTTTATATTTTATTATAAAAACTACTTGATTAATTCAAGTAGTTTCTTTTTTTGATTTTGATTTTTTGTAATTTTTCAAAGTTTTTTAATTTGTTTTTTAAATAATTCTATGTCATTATAATTTTTTATTATATCTATTCAAATTTTCAAATCTTCATATTCAGGATATTTTTTTACAAATATTTTTATTTTATTTTTCAAATCTGAAACATCTTGCTTTTCTAAAATTGACTCACGATGTTTGTTTATAGATTTAACTCCTCTAAAAGAAAGTAAATTCATTATTTGTTTTACCATAAAAATATTATAGATTATTTTTTTAAAAAAGTAAAATTTGACAAAACTTTTATTTTATGATAATATCTTTTGTATGATTTATGTAATATAAGATTTTTAGAAAACAAAAACCCATATTGCCGTTATTTAAAAACGGTTAAGTTTTTGTTTTGTAAAAGTTTTATATTTTTCTATTTATAAAAATTTGAAATACAGAGAAGACTTTTTTAATAAAAAGTCAGTGGGTTTTTTGCTATAACTTTTACAAAACATATTATAAGAAATTTAATTTAGAAAAATGTTAAAAAAGTATAATATCATAAGTAAATATGGCTATTTGACAATTAATATTGATCTTGATTTATCACTACAGTCAAAAATAATATACAAAAACAAAAAATTTAAGCTTAAAAAAGAGTTTCACATAACTCTCTTGAATATGAAAAATATAAATCTGTTAGTAAATGGTAATTATATTGTAAATAAAAAATTGATTAAAAAGATTAAAAAAATTGTTGAAAAACATGTCAATAGCTATGGATTAAATGTCATTATAAAAGATGAGTATAAAATAGTTAAAAGAAGCGGTGTTGAATCTATAATTCAGATGGTTGATTTAAAAAATTTTCATATATTGTTTGAAAAATTAAGTCGAGAGCTTGGTGTTTGTATTCCTATACAACCTTTTCATATAACTATTTATACTCGAAATAGTAATCTAGGTATAAACTTAAGAAGTTTTAGAGAATTAAAAGAATTATCAGAAAAAATTAATTTTAAAAAATATGTCAAAAAATAATAAAAAGTTTGTTTTAAAAGTAAATAAAATAGAAAAGAGTTTTGAAAACAAAAAAGTCTTAGATAACGTAAGCTTCAATTTGTATTTTGGTGAAAAGATTGGTTTGGTTGGTTCCAACGGAGCTGGAAAATCAACCTTGATGAAAATTTTAACTAAAAAGATTGAGGCTGATAGTGGTGGAATAGAAGTTTTTAAAAATTTTAAAATTTCATATCTACCTCAAGAGATTCAAGAAAGTATTTTGGTAAAGGAATATTTGAACTTTGAAAAAAGTAGGTTGGCTGAGGTTTTGAAATTGTTGGCAGAGTTTAGTTTTTCGGATGAAATTTTGCTTCGCAAAATTTCATCCCTTTCAGGTGGTCAAAGGACAAAAATATTTTTAATTAAAATAATTTTAGAAAAGGCGGAAATTGTTTTGTTAGACGAGCCAACAAATAATTTAGACATTGATGGTTTAAAAAAACTTGAAGAGATTATTCAAGATTCAAAATCCGCTTTCTTGATAATTTCTCATGACCGACGGTTTTTAGACAATACTGTAACAAAAATTTTGGAATTGGAGAAAGGGAGGGTTAAGATTTATGATGGAAATTATTCAGATTACAAAATCAAAAAGGAGGCTGATTTAAAAAGATTGGAAGAGTTGTATGTAAGCAACCAAAAAGAAAAAACTAAATTAGAAACTGAGGTTTTACGAAAGAAAGCAAAAGCAAGTAGAAAAATGTCTGGAACAAAAATTCGTTCAGACAACAATAAACTTGCTGGGGATAAAAGAATTGAAAATGTCCAGCAGTCGGCGGGAAGAAATTTAAAAAGAGCGAAAACAAAATTGGAGCAATTTCAAGAACGAGAAAAAATAAAAACAAAACGGCCTTTGATTATTGATTTTTCAGAAATGAAAAGGTCGGGGAATAAGGTTTTAGTGGTTGAAAATTTAATTTTACCTTTTGGCTCTCAGGAAAAAATAAATTTGGAAGTTTTTGCTGGCGACCGAGTTTTAATTTCTGGAAAAAATGGTTCTGGAAAAACCACCTTCCTAAAAGAAATTTTCAGCATCCCAGGGATGTTACCAATTAAATGAGGGGAGAAAGTTGAAATTGGCTATTTACCTCAGGATTTTTTGAAGGAAGAAAATTTGGAAAAAAAATTTTTGGAATATTTTCAAGAAAAAACCGGCTTGAATTTAACTGAAAGTCGAAAAATAATTTCTCGTTTTGGATTTTATGACGAGGAAATAAATTTAAAAATTTCTGAACTTTCCCCAGGCCTACGTGGTCGTGGGGTGATTGCGATTATGTTGGCTAAGCAACCAAATGTTTTGATTTTAGATGAACCAACAAACAATCTTGATTTAGAAGTTTTGGAAGAATTAGAAAAGGCTTTGGAGAAATATCAGGGAACAATAATTTTTGTTTCTCATGATAGGTATTTTATTGAAAAAATGAAGCCGAACAAAGAATTGAAAATTGAAAGAAAAATATTAAAAAAAATGTAACATATAGAGATATGTTTAGTTTAAGAAAAAAAGAAAAAAACGAATCCATAAAATATGGATGGATTCGTTTAGTGAAAGAATTAAAAGGAAACAAAAAGCAGTTTTTTACGGTTTTTGTTTTGGCAGTGGTTTTAGCAACTGTTGATGCTTGAATCAAAAAATTTTTAGGAAAAACTATTGATGCCGCCACATCTGAAAAAATTATTGATATTTTTGGTTTTAGTTTAAAAGAAAAATTTTTATATCCATCATTATTAGCAGTAGCAATTTTTATTGATGAAATAGGTTCTGCTTTGTATTTTGGGTATTATCAAAAAATTTTAGCTTTTGATATGTATAAAAAATATCTTGAAAAAGTTTTTTCAAAAGTTGTTTATTATCCAGTATCATTTTTTAAAAATAACGGATTAGGTAAAGTTTCTTATTCTATAACCAACGGTTCAGAAAAAATTAAAAACCTAACAATAGACCTCTCCGGAAATCCTTTTTTTATGTTAAAATAAACTCATGAAATGAGAAAAAATACAAAAATTAAAAGATGGTGAATTTAAAAGATTAA